>ERZ857882.1311-NODE-1311-length-29613-cov-10.851174_pt1 | contig 29613 bp, 32 predicted proteins | sample MGYA00519697_ERZ857882 | MGnify/ENA primary metagenome ERZ857882 (study PRJEB31778, sample SAMEA3449373) | human gut metagenome | biome: human gut; feature: human-associated habitat; material: faeces | place: United Kingdom | collected 2010/2012 ...
GCCAAAGTAAAGAAAGTAGTAATTAAAAGTTACTACTTTTTTTATTACGACCTATAGAAGTTAAAAGTGAAAATAATATAAAATCAATTCCATTGTATGCAGTATTTTGTATAAATCATATGGTGCAGATATGTAATTAATTTAATTATCTGCAAAAAACAAAAAAATGGTAAACTCTTATTAGTATGCAAACTCTTTCTTAATAGAAATATAAAGAAAGAGTTTTTAATATTTTTATGTTTACATTCAGGTAGATTTGTGATATAAAATATACAAGAAAACAAGGAGTTAAATGATGCAGGAATTAATTAGTTGCAATATTTGCCCACATAATTGTGAAATTAATAGATTAAATGGAGAGGTTGGAAGGTGTAAAGCAACAGATAAAGTAAAAGTCGCTTTAGCATCTATTCATAATTTTGAAGAACCATGCATTAGTGGAGAAAAAGGCTCTGGAACTGTGTTTTTTTCAAATTGCAATCTGAGATGTATATTTTGCCAGAATTACAAAATTAGCCAACTGGGTCTAGGAAAAGAAATAAGCATTGAAGAGCTTGCAGATATTTTTATTGATGAGCAAAACAAAAATGTTGAAAATATTAATCTTGTTACACCTACAATGTATGTATATCAAATAATAGAAGCTATTAAAATAGCAAGAAGTAAAGGACTCTACATTCCAATAGTATATAATTCAAATGGATATGAAAATGTTGAAACCATTAAAAAACTAAAAGGTTATATAGATATATATTTGCCAGATTTGAAATATAGTAATGACAAAATTTCATATAAATATTCGGGAATAAAACACTACTTTGAAAGTGCAACAGCAGCAATAAAAGAAATGTATAATCAGGTAGGAAACCCAGTTTTAGACGAAAATGGAATAATGAAAAAAGGTTTGATTATTAGGCATTTGGTGTTGCCAAACAATTTGCAAAATTCAAAAGATATTTTGAAGTGGATAAATGATAATATTGAAAAGAAAGTATTTGTAAGCATTATGGCACAATACTTCCCAACACATAAATCAAATCAGTTTCCAGAAATTAATAGGAAACTTACAAAAGAAGAATATGAAGAAATTGAAGATTATTTATATTCACTAGACTTAGATAATGGATATATTCAAGAACTGGGAGAACATGAAGAGGAATATGTGCCAGATTTTGAAGGAGGTTAATAATGAGTAAAATTGAATGGAAATCAGGAACATTTATATATCCAATTCCAGCAGTTATGGTAAGTTCAGGAGATATGAAAAATTCAAATATTTTAACAGTTGCATGGACAGGCATTTTAAATACAAATCCAGCACAGGTGTATATATCAGTAAGACCAGAAAGATATTCACATAATATAATAGAAAAAACAGGTGAATTTGCAATAAACTTAACAAATTCTAGACTTGCATTTGCAACAGATTGGTGTGGAGTAAAGTCTGGAAAAAATGTAGATAAATTTAAAGAAATGAAATTAACAAAGCAAAAACTTAATCACATAAAATGTCCAGGAATAGAAGAAAGCCCTGTAACGATAGAATGTAAAGTAAAGGAAGTAAAAAAACTTGGCTCTCATGATATGTTTATAGCAGATGTATTATCAATAGATGCAGATGAAAAATATATAGATGAAAACGGGGCATTTGATATAACAAAATGCAATTTAATTGCATATGCAAATGGTAAATACTTGGAAATGGGAAAACAAGTAGGGACATTTGGCTATTCGGTTAGAAAGAAAAAATAAATAGTTTTAAGATTACCTCTAGGATATCTAATGATTATACAGAATAATTTAAAAAAATATCAAAAGGCAGTAGTCAAAACACTGCCTTTTATGTTATAATGAAAAACAATATAGAATAAAAATTATTGGCAATTAATTGTAATTCTATATTAAGAGACATATAATATATATGTAAAGAAAAATGGAAGGAGGAAACCTATGAAAGAGTTTTTAAAACATTATGGTCAGACAGTAATATTGCTACTTTCTATAATTATAGGGGCAATAGTAGGTTTAATATGGAAGGAGGGTGCAACCGTTTTAAGTCCATTTGGAGACATTTTCTTAAATTTAATGTTCATTATAATAGTACCACTAGTATTTTTAACAATAAGCACATCAATTGCGAAAATAAAGCAACCAAAACGTTTAGGTAAGATAATGGGTTCAATAATTTTAGTAATTATAATTACATCAATTATTGCAGTTGCTATAGGATTATTAAGCACATTTTTTATAAAACTGGTAGATGTGGAAGATGGTAAAACAATACTGGCTTCATTAGAAGAAAATAGTGAAGAAGTAAAAGAGACAGAAGGATTAAATATACTACAACGAACAGTATCAGCAATAACAGTATCAGACTTTTCAGGATTGCTTTCAAAGAACAATCTAATAGCAATAGTAATTTTTTCTATACTATTTGGATGTGCAATTAAAATGTCTGGTGAAAAAGGAAAGCTAGTTCAAAGTGTTCTTGAATCAGCAACAGAAGTTATAATGAAATTATTAAAAATAATTATGTATTATGCTCCAATAGGATTAGGATGTTATTTTGCAGCAGTAGTTGGAAGTTTTGGAGCGAATATTGCACTAGGATATGCAAAAACATTTGGTATATATTTATTAGTTACAATTATATATTATTTTGTCATATACACAACCTATGCATTTATTGCAGGCAAGAAAAATGGAGTGAAAGCATTTTGGAAAAACATAATACCACCAACAGTAACTTCAATAGCAACATGTTCAAGTGGAGCTTCAATTCCTGTTAATATAGAAGCAGCAGAAAGAATGGGAGTTTCAAAGGATATAGCAGAAACATCAATACCACTAGGAACAAACCTACATAAAGATGGAAGTATTATTGGTTCTGTATTTAAAATTATGTTTTTAGTATGCCTATTTGGAACAAATGTAGCAACATTTGGTGGAGTTATGCAGGTATTACTAGTTTCACTAGTTGCGACATTGCTAGTCACAGCAGTTCCAATTGGTGGAGGTACAATATCAGAAATGATGATAATAAGTATGATGGGTTATCCAATGACAGCATTACCAATACTTACAATAATAGCCACAATCATAGATTGCCCAGCAACAGCACTAAATGTTGTTGGAAACACAAGCTCAGCAATGCTTGTATCAAGAATGGTAGACGGAAAAAACGTAAATTTCAATAATGAAAAAAATCATTAAAATTTAAATACCAAAATTTCAAGCAGATAATTATTGCCAATTATCTGCTTTTATGATATGAAGGTAGTTAAAAATATTAGGAGGCATAAAATGAAGATATCAACAAAAGGCAGATATGCTTAAGGAAAAATGTCAATGTGTTAATAGACGGTTCTTTATGATACTCATTGACAATAAAATGTTACAATTAAATTACAAATTTTAAAAATTGCCCAAAATTTACGTCCCCATTGGAATAAACTCTTTACAAATGCCAGTTTTTAGTATATAATTGTGTGGAAAAAATATAAGGAGTGAGCCTATATGGAAGAGATATTAGATGAAAATCATTTAATTAAAATTAGAAAGGAAAAATTAGAGGAGTTAAAAAAACAAGGCAAAAATCCTTTTGAAATTAGAAAATATAACAGAACACATACAAGCCAAGATGTAAAAGATAATTTTGAGGAATTGGAGAATAAAGATGTTTCAATAGCAGGAAGAATTGTTGCAAAAAGAATTATGGGAAAGGCATCTTTTTGCCATATTCAAGATATGCAAGGAAAAATTCAAAGTTATGTTAGCATAAATGATTTGGGTGAAGCAAATTATTCAGAATTTAAAACTTATGATATAGGCGATATTATAGGTATTACAGGTTTTGTATTTAAAACAAAAACGGGAGAAATTTCAATACATGCTAAAAATGTAATACTACTTGCAAAATCTTTAAGACCATTACCAGAAAAATTTCATGGTTTAAAAGATACAGAACTAAGATATAGACAAAGATATGTGGATTTAATAATGAACCCAGAAGTTAAAGAAACTTTTATAATAAGAACAAAAATTATAACAGAGATAAGAAAAATACTAGACGAAAAAGGATATTTGGAAGTGGAAACACCAGTGCTAAATACAATAGCTGGTGGTGCTACAGCAAGACCATTTGTAACACATCATAATACACTAGATATGGATATGTACTTAAGAATTGCAACAGAATTATATCTAAAAAGACTAATAGTTGGTGGATTTGATAAAGTATATGAAATAGGAAAAGATTTTAGAAATGAAGGTATGGACATAAGACACAATCCAGAATTTACAATGATAGAACTATACTCAGCTTATGAAGATTATAATGATATGATGGATATAACAGAAGAAATTGTAACAAAAGTTGCAAAAAATGTTGCAGGTAAAGAAATTGTTAATTACCAAGGCACAGATATAAAGCTTGCTTCACCTTGGAAAAGAATATCTATGATAGATGCAATAAAAGAAGCAACAAAAATTGACTTCAATAAAATTAATACAGATGAAGAAGCAATAAAAGTTGCAGAAGAAAAAGGTGTAGAGTTAGAAGAAGGCAAAAAAACAAGAGGTTATATTATTAACGCTTTCTTTGAAGCATTTGTTGAAGAAAATTTAATACAACCAACATTTATATATGACTATCCAGTAGAAATATCACCTCTTACAAAGAGAAAACCATCAGATCCAAGACTAGTAGAAAGATTTGAATTCTTTATAGGAGGACGTGAATATGGGAATGCATACTCAGAATTAAATGACCCAATAGACCAATATGAAAGATTTCTAGATCAAGTAAAACAAAGGGAAGCAGGAGACGAGGAAGCTAATATGATGGATGACGATTTTGTTCAAGCATTAGAATATGGAATGCCACCAACAGGAGGCTTAGGAATAGGAATAGATAGGTTAGTAATGCTATTAACAGATTCAGCCTCAATAAGAGATGTTCTACTATTCCCAACAATGAAACCTTTGAATTAAAACTATAATAAAATAAAAACAACTCTCCAATTTTGAGAGTTGTTTTTGTTTTCCTTAACGATACTTACAAAAAACATTGATAATATCGAAAAAATATATAATTACTATGAATAAAATATAGTTTCAATTCTAGGTTTTGTACTATGAACACTTATTGTAATATAAGCATATGTGCTAAGACTTACAGAAAGCATATATAAAGAATTAGGAAAAAAGAAATCAAAGGTAACGAAGGGATATTAATGCTCTTTTAACACTTTTTTTAATTCTTCATCTCTTTTAACTTTATTTGTAGTAGTTTTAACTAAGGGTTCTCTTGATAAATCTAAATGTTTAATATATTTATACATAGGAAGAGTTTTATTAATTTCTTTAATTTTAGTCCAAAAAATATCATGTAATTCTTGTTCATTAATATCAGGATATTTCATTTTTATAGCAACCTCGTTGTAAACAATTTTAACAGCAACTTTTACATTATTTAAATCTTCTTTATCAGGTAATCCATAAACAAAAGATTCCTCAACACCATCAAGTCTATTTATTAATATTTCAAGTTCTTCTGGAAATACTTTTTTACCATTTTTTAAAACAATTAAATTCTTCTTACGTCCAGTAATAAACAAGAACCCATCAGCATCAATATAGCCTAAATCACCTGTATGAAACCAACCATTTTCTAACACCTCTTTTGTTAGCTCTGGTTCATTATAATATCCAAGCATTACATTAGGACCTTTTACAACTATTTCTCCAATTCCATTAGCATCCTTGTCTTCAATTTTCACTTCAACACTCTTCATAATTTTTCCGACTGAACCATATCTAATAAAAGTATCATCTTCAGCAGATATAACAGGTGAGGTTTCAGTTAATCCATAACCTTGAACTAGGTGTATTCCAATATCATTAAACCATCTAGCGACTTTCTTATCCAATGGTGCACCACCAGATATTATAAAACGCATATTTCCACCAAGAGCATTTATTAAAGGTTTGAATAAGATTCGTCTAATATCAATATGTAATCTCATAAGAACATTACTAAATTTAATCATAAAATTAATGAGTTTGGTTTTGCCTTGTTTTTCAAGCTCCTTTATAATAGTTGAATGCATTTTATCAATAAGCACAGGCACACCAACAAATACAGAAACCTTGTATTCAACTAGATTTTTTTGAATATATTTAAGACCATCTGGAAAAACAGTTTTTACACCAGAAGCTAACATTACAAGCATTCCCGTTGAACCGAAGATATGATGATATGGCAAAAAGGCAATATTTACATCATTATCATAAAAACTTTCAACTAATTGCATATCATACACGTTTGTAGCAATTCCATATTGATTAAGCATTACTGCTTTTGATTTTGATGTAGTTCCAGATGTAAAAAGCAAGATACTCATTTTATAAGAATCTACCTTATGATTAACATACTCTAAATAACCTTTTTCAATATCATCTCTGCCATTTAAAAGTAAATCATAAAAATACAAAAAATCAGGAATTTTACTTGTGCAAATGTAATATTTAATACTGGTTTTGTTATTTTTTTTAATCTCTTTTATAACATCTTTTAATTTCTCGTCAAAAACAATGGCTTGAACTCTACTTCGAATTAAAGAACTTTCAAGCTCACCTAATTGCAATCCTTTGTCTAATGGAACTGAAACAATCCCACCAAGTAAATTGCTTAAATGCGCAACAGCCCACTCGTAACTATTATGACCAACAACAGCAACTCTTTTATTTTGCAGTCCATATTTATATAAGGCTGTTCCAAAAGAATTAATATTCTCTAGCAAATCAGAATAAGTGTGGTTTATATATTCTACATTGCCAGAATTTTTAATTTTAGTAGAAAATGCAATATTATCAGAATAAACAGTAGCTGAATGATATATTATCTCCTTAATATTTTCAAATTTTTCAATATTTTTCCTTTTTTTCATTAGCAACCTTCTTTCAAATTTATAAAACTATTTAATCTAGTATTGAAAACCATTATACATTATATTTAAAAACAAGTCAAGATATTAATTGACCCTTATAAAATAATATGATATTATATATTCTAGATTTAAAAAGGAGAAGAGAAAAATGAAAATAGAAGTAGAAGATTTATTAAATTATCATTGCCCACGTTGGAATGAATTGCCAGAAATAGAGTTGTATATAGATCAAGTAACATATTTTTTACAAAAAAATTTATCAGTATTTACAAAAGATAAAGAGAACCCAATAATAACATCAAGTATGATAAACAACTACGTAAAACAAAATATTTTAGAACCACCAATAAAGAAAAAATATAATCGCCAACATCTTTCATACCTGTTTGTTATATGCATATTAAAAAGACTAATGAGTATATCAGAAATAGGAGATTCAATAGTAACTATGAAAAAAATTGTTACAGTTGAAGAGGGATACAATATGTTCTGTGAAGAATTAGAAAATGCCATAAAAAGAACCTTCAAGCCAGAATTAGAAACAAAACCAACATTTATAGAAAAAGATGTAAGAGAATATGCTACTTTAAGGGCAATGGTAACAGCCTTTGCAAATTGTATTTTGGTAGACAGGTTAATACTTTTGCGAAAGTAAAAGGTAAAAAATGCAATTCAGAAAAAAATATTGACATTATTCTTGCATAGATATATAATGTATTTGTAAATAATTTGTTAAAAAATGTTGAGGAGAGAATATGAAAAAGTTTTTCAAAGTATTGTTCATAATACTTATTATTTTGCTACTAATAATAGGAAGTGTAGCAGTTTTTGTAGTTAATAAATTAAATAAAATAAACTATGTTGAAATATCAAAAGAAGAAATAGAAGTGAACACAGGAGTAGAAGAAAACTTAAGTGGATATAGAAACATAGCACTATTTGGAATAGATACAAGAGATGATACTTATGAAGGAAGTAGAAGTGATTGTATAATGATTGCAAGTATAAATCACGATACTAAAGAAATAAAAATAGTATCAGTATATAGAGATACATATTTAAACATACCAGGAAGAGGATTAGACAAGGTAAATCATGCATATGCATATGGAGGACCAGCTCTTTCAATGAGTACATTAAATACAAATTTAGATTTAGACATAACAGAATTTGTAACAGTAAACTTTACAGCAACAAAAGATATTATAAATGCAATAGGAGGAGTAACTTTAACAGTAACAGATGCTGAAGCAAAATCAATACCTAGAATAACAAAAGGTGGAAAGTATTTATTAGATGGAGAACAAGCATTAGCATATGGAAGAATAAGAAAAATAGACAGTGACTACAAAAGAACCGAAAGAATGAGAACGGTAGTAATGGCTGTGTTTGAAAAAGCAAAAACAATGAGCATAACAGAACTAAATAAATTAGCTAATCAACTATTACCAGAAATATATACAAATATCAGTGCAACAGAGATACTTGCATTAATACCTAAAATTTACTCATATTCAATAGTAGAAAGCCAAGGTTGGCCATATGAAACAAGAGGAATAACTCTAGGAGGAGTATGGTATGGACCACCAGTAAATTTAGCAAAAAATGTAGCAGAATTGCACAAAACTTTATTTGGAAAAACAGAATATGTACCAACAGAAACGGTACAAGAAATAAGCAACAATATAATAAACAAGACAGGATATAGATAAAAACAAGAGAGATTACAAAAGAAAATTAATAATATTGGAGGAAAAAATGAACAAGTATTTAGTAGTAAAAAGGGCTCTTGATTTAATAATTGCTACCATGCTATTAGTAATATTAGCAATACCAATGATATTTATAGCAATAGTTATAAAGGTGTATAATGATGGACCTGTAATATATAAATCTAAACGTATTGGAAAGAATATGAAACCATTTTATACATATAAATTTAGAACCATGATAACAAACCGAAAAGAACTAGAATCTATTTTAACACACGAAGAAATGACAACAAAAGTAGGTAAGATTCTAAGAAAGACAAGCCTAGATGAATTACCACAATTGTTTAATATTATAAAAGGAGAAATGAGCTTCATAGGACCAAGACCATGGATACCAGAATATTACAAATGGTTTACAGATGAACAAAAAAGAAGAACTTGTGTAACACCAGGAATTTCAGGTTTAGCACAAGTAGAAGGAAGAAATGGAATATCAATATTTAAAAAGATAGACTATGATATAGAATATGTAGACAATATGAGCCTAAAACTAGACGTAAAAATCTTTCTACTTTCAATAGTAGCAGTATTTAGAAAAACAAATGCAGAAATATCAGAGATGGGAATAAAAAAGGAAATAAATCAACTAAAAGAGGTACAAGAACAGAGAGGGCATGTGTAAGTGTAAGGTATATTTAAGATTGGAGAAGGAAAATGGATAATGAGGATTTAGTTAGCATAATTGTACCGGTATATAATGCAGAAGAGTTTATAAATGACACAATAAAAACAGTACAAGACCAAACATATAAAAATTGGGAATTAATTATGATAGATGATTGCTCCACTGATAGAAGCACAGAACAAATTTTAAAATATAAATCAGACAAAATAAAACTCATAAAGTTGAAAAAAAACTCTGGAGCCGCAATTTGTAGAAATACAGGAATAAAAGAAGCAAAAGGTAGATATATAGCTTTTTTAGATGCAGATGATTTGTGGAAAAAAGAAAAATTGGAAGTGCAATTAGAATTCATGAAAGATAAAAAATGTGCTTTTAGTTTTACTGGTTATGAGTTTGCCGATAAAGATGGAGTCGGAAATGGAAAAATAGTAAAAGTTCCTGAAAAAATTAATTATAAACAAGCATTAAAAAATACAACTATTTGGACAAGCACAGTCATGTTCAATATGAATAAATTAAAAAAAGAAGATATTTATATGCCAGATGTAAAGAGAGGACAAGATACAGCTACCTGGTGGAAAGTATTAAAAACAGGAGTAGAGGCATATGGATTAAATAAAAATTTATCTATTTATCGAAGAAGCACAGGAACTTTATCATCAAATAAGTTTAAAGCATTAAAAAGAACTTGGGATTTATATAGAAATGTAGAACGTCTAAACATTTTTTATAGTTTGTATAATTTTTTATGGTATTGTTTTAATGCTGCGAGAAGGAGAATATAAGTATATTGTGAAAAATATAAAATATAAAATAGGAATATGTGGCCATTTTGGAGGAACAGAAAAGTTTCTTGATGGACAAACAATAAAAACAAAAAATATATATGAAGAGTTAGTCAATATATATAATAAAAATGAAATTTTGTGCTTAGATACATATAAATGGAAAAAACATCCAATAAGTTTTTTAAAAAAATGTGTAGAAGCAATCAAAAATTCTAAAAATATTATAATTTTACCAGCACATAATGGTGTTAGAGTCTTTATACCATTATTTTTATTAATAAAAAAATTATATAAAAGAAAAATTTTTTACATAGTAATTGGTGGATGGCTACCAGAGTTTTTAGAAAACAGAAAAAGATTATTAAAAAAAGTAAAAAAATTAGACAAAGTGTTTGTTGAAACCAACAATATGAAGAAAAAGTTAGAAAAATTAGATGTTAAAAATGTTGAAATACTAGTTAATTTTAAAAATATTATTCCATTAAAAGAAAAAGAATTAAAATTTAACTATAGTAAGCCATATAAATTATGCACATTTTCTAGAGTAATGAAAGAAAAAGGAATAGAGGATGCCATACAAGTAGTAAAAAACATAAATGAAGAATCTAATGAAATAGTATATGAATTAGATGTTTATGGTCAAATAGATGAAGGATATAAAGATAATTTTACTAAAATTATAAATAGTAGTCCAGAATATATTCAATACAAAGGGTGTATTGATGCTGAAAAATCAGTGAATACATTAAAAAATTATTATTTGTTACTATTCCCAACAAAATTTAAAACAGAAGGAATACCAGGAACAATTATTGATGCTTTGTCAGCAGGAGTTCCAATTATTGCTTCAAGATGGGATAATGCAGATGAAATAATTAGTGATGGAAAAAATGGATTAATATATGAATTTAATGACTTAGTAGATTTTAGAATAAAGTTAAAGAAATGTTTAGATAAAGACTATACTAAAAGAATGAAAAAACAATGTCTAATAGATTCTATGAAATTTGAAAAAAATAATGCTATAAAAAGTATAATTAAGGAGCTATAAAGTGTGGAATAAAAAAACTAAAATATGGTATGTGTTATATACAATTTTTGCAAAAAATTTACCAGTATCGCGAAGAGCTAAAATATTTAAGAAGATAAGATATTTTTTTGCAAAAAAGATAGTGAACAAAATAGGAAAAAATGTTAATATAGAAAAAGGAGCATACTTTAATCCAAAAGTAAAAATAGGTGATAATTCTGGAATAGGAGTTAACTGTGAACTAAATGGCGATATAACAATTGGAAATAATATATTAATGGGACCAGAAGTTGTATTTTATACAGAAAATCACGAATTTAAAGATACAAAGAAAACAATAATAGAACAAGGTTATAGAGAAGAAAAACCAATAATTATAGAAGATGATTGTTGGATCGGAAGAAGGGCTATTATACTACCAGGAGTAAAAATAGCAAAAGGTACAATCATAGGTGCTGGGGCAATTGTAACGAAAAATTTTCCAGAATATTCAATTATTGGAGGTAATCCAGCTAAAATTATTGGAAAAAGAGGGGAATAATGGATAGGCTATTATGTATAACTTCTAACATGAATGCTCGGTGGAGCAGAAACATTTTTAATGAAAATATATAGAAATATAGATAGAGAAAAATATCAAATGGATTTTATTGTTTCTATAAAAGAAGAGGGATTTTATGATGAAGAAATAAAAAAACTTGGTGGACATATATTCTATATTCCACCTAAATCAGAAACTTTTATAAAATCTTTTTTAGGCATAAAAAGAATAGTTAAAGAGCAAAAATATAAGTATGTGATCAGAGTAAATGAACACTCATTATCAACTTTAGATTTGATTGCAGCAAAATTAGGAGGAGCTAAAGTGCTAATAATGAGATCAAGCAATTCAGGAACAGCAGGAGGAAAACTAAAAAAAATATTACATAAAATATTTAAATTTTTGCCTAGAATAGTTCCTAATGTTAAACTTGCTCCATCATCAGAAGCTGCTTGTTACACTTTTGGAAAAAAACAGTTGGATAAGGGAAATGTAAAAATATTACATAACGCCATACCTTATAAAGATTTTATTTTTAATCAAGAAATTAGAAATAAAATGAGAAAAGACTTAAATATAGAAAATAAACTAGTTATTGGACATATAGGAAGGTTTAACGAGCAAAAAAACCATAAATTTTTAATTAAAATATTTAAAGAAATAAAAAAAGAAAATGAAAATGCAATATTACTATTAGTAGGTAAAGGAAATCTTGAAGATGAAATAAGAAGACAAGTAGAACAATTAAAATTAAAAGATAGTGTTATGTTTTTGGGAGTAAGGAAAGATATTCCAGAGTTGCTAATGGCTATGGATATGTTTGTATTTCCATCATTATATGAAGGAATGCCAAATACAGTTATAGAAGCACAAGCAACAGGTCTTAAATGCATAGTATCAGATACAATAACAAAAGAAGCGAACATTACAGGATTGGTTAATTATGTAACTCTTAACAATACTGCGAATGAATGGAAAAATATTATAATAGAAAATTTGAATTATAGAAGAGAAGATATGTCTAAAATTTTTAAAGAAAAAGAATATAATATAAATGATGTATCAAATGAATTTATCAATATAATTTTTAATGATAGATTATAATTAATATATTATTATCAATTACAAGAGAGGAAAAAGATGAAAAAAATAAATATAGAAATAGCAACTAAAAATATAAAAATTATTTTATTTTTTGCATATTTATTAGTTTATTATATATTTGGTGCAGATACAGAAAAAGTAAAATATTCAGAAATAATACTATTACTATTTATGGGGTTAGAATTTTTAAATATATTAAAAACAAAAAAAATAAAATATTGTATTCCCATTATAATTGTTTTTGCATTTGCTTTTTATTGTTTTTTATCAAATTTTTGGGCAATAAATTCTGAATTAGCAATAGATAAAGCTAAGACATTATTTATCTTAGCAGTATTTTTATTGATAACGTATAATTTTTTTAGTAATATTGAAAATGCAGAAAACATATTATTAAAAATTATAATGTATGCGGGAATAATATTTTCAATTTATATTATTATGTACTATGGTATTAGTGAATATTTTGGTAAACTTATTAGAGGTGAAAGAATTGGAGCAGAAATAAACAATGTTAATGCAATTGGTTTGCAAACATCAATTTCTATTATAATTGCTATATTTTATGGGCTATACGAAAATAATAAAGGATATTTTTTGCTATCTATAATTCCTTTAATAGTATCATTAGGAACTGGAAGTAGAAAAGTAATAATCTTAATACTCGTAGGTCTTGTATTATTATTTATATTAAAAAGAGAAGAAAAAATAGATATAGTAAGTATTACTAAAAAAGTACTAATTTTTATTATTGTTAGTCTTACTTTCGTTTATATAGCTAAAGTTCCAATGTTTTCAACAGCTTTTGAGAGATTTCAGATGTCTATAAATAGTATTACAGGGCAAGGAAAAGTAGATAATTCTACACAAACAAGAGCAACTTTTATTAAAGCAGGAATTGACCAATTTTTAAAAACGCCGATCTTAGGAATAGGGATAGGAAATTCTGGTTATATAACAGAACAAGCAACAGGGTGGTTCACATATTTACATAATAATTATGTGGAATTATTAGCAACAACTGGAATAATAGGATTTTGCTTGTACTATTCAGTATATTTTTATATTATATTTAATTGTGTAAAAATGCTAAAGAAAAAAAACAAATATACAAATATAGTATTGATAATATTTTTAATTAATATAATTTTAGAGTATGCAATGGTTTCTTATTATAGTAAAATTACATATATATATATACTTTTAGGATTAATAAGTGTAGAAAAAGCAAGAAAGGATTATTCAAATGAACAAAATAATTAAATATATAAAAAGACCATCAAATATATTATTATATTTAATGAATAAAAATTTTTTCAAATGGATTCCAGATGAAAAATATATAACCATAAAATATAAATTAGAAATGAACCAAAAATTAAATTTGAAAGAACCAAAAACATTTAATGAAAAACTTCAATGGCTAAAATTGTATGACAGAAAACCAGAATATACTAAAATGGTAGATAAATATGAAGCTAAAAAATATGTGGCAGATATTATTGGAGAAGAATATATAATTCCAACATTAGGTGTATGGGACAAGTTTGAAGATATTGATTTTACTAAATTACCAAATCAATTTGTATTAAAACCAACACATGCTTCAGGAAATGTATTTATATGCAAAAATAAAGATGAAATAGATTATAAAAAATTAAAAAAAACAGCACAAAAATGGTTAAAAAGGAATTATTATTTAGTACATAGAGAATGGCCATATAAAAATGTAAAACCAAGAATAATTGCAGAAGAATATATGGAAGATCAAATAGGAGAATTAATTGATTATAAAGTATATGCGTTTAATGGACAATGTGATTATGTGATGGTATGTTTTGATAGAATCAAAGGAGAAACAAAATTTATTTATTATGATAGAAACTGGAATATAAAAAAAGAATTTAGCAAAGATGGAATAAAATATGGGGATACTATAAAAATAGAAAAACCAAAGAATTTAGATAAAATGTTTGAGTTTGCAGAAATATTATCAAAGAACATACCATTTGTAAGAGTGGATTTTTATGAATCAAATGGAAATTTATATTTTGGAGAATTAACATTTTACCCAAGTGCAGGATTTGATAATACAAGAACTAAAGATTGCCAAGAATATTTAGATAAAGAATTAAAGATCGGAGAGAGTAAATGAAAAGTATTGGTTTCTTAATAAGTGAAAAAGAAAATGAAAAAAGAAGAGCTATAGTTTTAGAGGATCTTGATAAGGTAAAGAATAAGTCTTATTTATTTTTTCAAAGTGGCTATGGATTAGAACTAGGATATACAGATATGGACATAATAGAAAAAGGATGCAATGTAAAATCAAAAAAAGAAATAATGCAATGTGATATAATATGTGAACCTAAAATTGGAGATAGTGAAGACTTGCATGTATTAAGAAATAAGACGATTTTTGGCTGGATTCATGCGACTCAAAATTATGATATAACTCAAACATGCTTAGATAATAAATTAACAGTTTATGCATGGGAAAAAATGTTTGATAAGGACAGACACATATTTTCTATAAACAATCAAATAGCAGGGAAAGCAGCTATATTACAAGCTATGCTACAATATGGAAAAGAATTTACAAATTTAAAAGTTGCTGTTCTAGGGAAAGGAAATACAGCCAAAGGTGCAATTGATATTTTAAATAAATTAGGTAACAATATTGATATCTATACAAGAAATATGGAAGAAGATTTTAGGAATAATATGAATCAATATGATATAATAGTAAACTGTATATTATGGGATGTATCAAGAAAAGATCATATTATTTATAAAAAAGATTTGCCTTTTTTGAAAAAAGGAGCAATAATAATAGATGTTAGCTGTGATAAAAATGGAGGAATAGAAACAAGTATACCAACTACAATTCAAAAGCCAACATATATTGTAGATAATGTTATGCATTATGTTGTAGACCATACACCAACTTTATTATATAAAGATGCTACTAAATCAATTTCAAATGAAGTTGTACAATTTCTTGATGATTTAATTGAAGAAAATAAAAATTTAATACTTGGAAATGCACTTATTATAAAAGAAGGAAAAATAGTTGATCAGGAAATAAATAAATTTCAAAATAGATTGTAGAGGAAGATATGAGAAGTAAAAAAGCTATTTTAAATATAATTTCATCATTAATGATGCAAATTACTATACTAATATGTGGCTTTGTAGTGCCAAAATTAATTATTACTAATTTTGGCTCAAATGTAAATGGTCTTATTTCATCAATAACACAATTTTTGGCATATATTTCATTATTAGAATCTCGGAATAGGTCCCGTTATTAAAGCCGCTTTATATAGACCTATAGCAAATAAAGATAAAAAACAAATAGAAAATATATTAAAAGCATCTGAGAAATTTTTTAGGATAATTGCAGTAATCTTTATTGTATACTTAATTATTTTATCAGTTGTTTATCCAGTAATTGTAAGTAGTCAATTTGCATATATGTATACCTTATCTCTGATATTAATCATATCAATAAGTACATTAGCAGAATATTATTTTGGTATGACATATAAACTATATCTACAAGCAGAGCAAAAAACATATATTACATCTATTATTCAAATGATAGGATACATATTAAATACAATAGCAATTGTAATTTTGATAAAATGTAATACAAATATACAAGTTGTTAAATTAGTAAGTAGTATAATATTTGTATTAAGACCAATAGCACAAAACATATATGTAAAGAAAAAGTATAATATTAATTTAAAAAGTACAGATAAAAATTATCAATTAAAACAAAAATGGGATGGGCTAGCCCAACATATTGCAGCAGTTGTGCATAATAATACAGATATAACAATATTAACATTTTTTACTAAAATATCAGAAGTTTCAGTATATTCTGTATATTATCTAGTTGTTAGAGGAATAAAATCAATAATACAGGCTTTTGCAGGTGGAATAGATGCATCTTTTGGAGATATGATTGCAAAAGGAGAACAAAAGCAGCTAAATAAAAGTTTTAAAACTTATGAATTATTTTATTATACTATTACAACGGTTGCATACATGTGTACATTATTATTGATAGTGCCATTTATCAAGGTGTATACACTAGGTATAACAGATGCTAATTATATTAGACCATTATTTGCAATTTTATTAGTTTTAGCAGAATTTGTATGGGCAATTAGATTGCCATATAGCAGTATTACATTAGCAGCAGGACATTTCAAAGAAACTCGTAAAGGGGCTTGGGTAGAGGCAATAACTAATATTGCTATATCACTAATTTTAGTCTGGAAATTTGGAATTGTTGGTGTTGCAATAGGTACACTAGTTGCTATGATAATTAGAACAGTTGAATTTATGTATCACACAAATAAATACATTTTACAAAGAAAGCAAAGTGATTCATTTTTCAGAGTAGGACTAATTGCTATACAAGGAATTATAATTGTTTTAGTATCTAAGTTATTACCAACTTATGAATTTACAAATTACCTTGTTTGGGCAAAATTTGCAATTATGATTTTTGCATTAGCTATAATTGTTATAATACCATCAAACTTTATTATATATAAATCTGAAACTAAAGACTTAGTTGATATGATAAAAAGAAATTTTTTAAGGAAGAAGGTCAAATAATGCAAACGTACTTAATTTCAATAAATATTATACAAAATAATAAACTATATGCAAAATTATAAGGAGGTTGTACAAGTTGAAAAATGATATAGTTAAAACAGAAATAATTGTTAAAGAAAATAAGGTTGGAATATTAAGAGTAGAAAATGTAAATTATATATCTTTAACTGATTTAGCAAAATATCAAAATTCTTCAGACCCATCATTTACAGTAAAGAATTGGTTAAGAAGAATTTCAACAATTGATTATATAGGACTTTGGGAACAGATACATAATGTTGATTTTAATTTGGTCGAATTCGACCAAATTAAAACAGAGTACGGAAAAAATTCTTTTGCAATGTCACCAACACAATGGATTAAAAGGACAAATGCTATCGGAATTATTTCTAAAGCGGGAAGATATAGTATAGGCACTTATGCTCATCCTGATATAGCATTTGAATTTGCAAGTTGGCTATCACCTGAATTTAAGTTATATTTAATTACTGAATTTGAAAGATTAAAATCTAATGAGGCTTATCAAGAAAAAATTGATTGGCAAGCCAATAGATTGTTATCAAAACTAAATTATGCTGTACATACTGATGCAATAAAAACGTATATAGTTCCATACTTAACAGAAAATCAAAAACAATTTATTTATGCAAAAGAAGCCGATGTTTTAAATGTCGCTTTGTTTGGTATGACTGCAAAAGAATGGAGAGATAATAATCCAGAGCTAGCCAAGGAAGGCAATATGAGAGATTATACAGATTTGATTCACTTAGTAATTCTAAACAATCTTGAAAATATTAATGCAGAATTAATTGAAAATAAAGTATCACAAAAAGAAAGACTAATAAGACTTAATAATTCTGCAAGAAGGCAAATGAATATTCTTAAAGAGAATAAGAATATAAAAGAATTAGAAATATTACAGGAACAAGTAAATAGTGATAAAAAAATGATTCAAGAATAAAGACAACAGTAGTTAATTATACGGAATATATTTAAGAATATCATGTTTTAATAAATAAAAAAAGAAATAGAGGAGTATTTATATGCAAACATTCTTAATCACCGGTGCAGCCGGTTTCATTGGTTCGCATTTAGCGGACAAACTTTTAAATGAAGGAAATAAAGTAATTGTTGTAGATAATTTCTGTGATTTTTATAATCCAGAGATTAAAGAAAATAATGTAAAGCACAATTTAAGTAATCCTAATTACAAGTTATATAGAGCAGATATTAGAGATAGAAATGAGTTGGCTAAAGTTTTTAATGAAAACAAGATTGATGTTGTTATTCATCTAGCAGCTATGGCTGGTGTTAGACCATCTATTGATAATCCAATTTATTATCAAGAAGTTAATTGTGTTGGAACTCAAAATATATTAGAAGAAATGAAACTACACAATATTAAAAAACTGGTTATGGCTTCTTCTAGCAGTGTTTATGGTAATTGTAAAGAAGTACCTTTTAAGGAAAATATGATAGTTGATTTTGCAATTAGCCCTTATGCAGCAACTAAAAAAGCTAATGAAGTTATGACACACGTATATCATAAACTATTTGATTTTAATGTTATTATGCTTAGATTCTTTACTGTGTTTGGCCCACGTCAAAGACCAGACTTAGCTATCAACAAATTTACCAGACTAATGCTTAATGATGAGCCAATTCCTATGTTTGGAGATGGCACTACTTCGAGAGATTATACATATATAGATGATATTGTAGATGGAATTATAAAATCTTGCAATTACGTAGAAAATAATAAAGATGTATATGAGATATTAAATTTGGGAAACTCTTCTCCGGTTTCTTTAAAAGAAATGATTAATACTATTGCAGATGTATTAGGCAAAACGCCTAATATACAAGAATTACCAATGCAACCAGGAGATGTTGAAAGAACTTTTGCAGACATTTCAAAAGCAAAAAAATTAATAGGATACAATCCAAAAACTTCATTTAAAGAAGGTATTGAAAGTTTTATAGATTGGTATAAAGCAAATTATAATTAATAAATGCCAAAAAAAAGAGTTAATGCTTTAAATAGGAAAAAAACTTTCGAAAAACGAACATAAAACTTGATTTTTTACATATAATATAGTATAATATTCAAAGAGGAGAGATGATTATGCTATGTCAATTTACTTTTAAAAATTATAAATCGTACAAAAAGGAAACAACAATAGAGATGCAAGCAGAGAATATTGATGAATTTAAGGAAACTCTTATTGAAAGTGAAAGAGATAATAAAAAATATTTACCTATTTCAATAATATATGGACCTAATGCAGGAGGTAAGAGTAATGCACTAGATGCTTTGATATGTATGATAAGTAGTATTTCAATTCCGATAATAGCTGTAAGAACAAAAGTAGTTTTTTTAAAAAACATTAATATAGTACCATATAAGTTTTCGAAAGTTGATGAGCCAACTGAATTTGAGGTATATTTTAGAATTCAAAAAAATGAATATAGATACAACATTTCATACCATAACGGAAAGATAATATATGAAAGTTTATATGTATTAAAGGAAAACTCTAAAAAACCTACTAAAGTGTTTATTAGGGATGAAGATAATATTGAATTAGGAGAAGAACTAAAAAAAGAAAAAGTAAATAATAACAACAATATAGATATTCCGTTTTTATCTTTTTTAGGTATATCTTATGATATTGAAACCATAAATCTGGCATTAAACTTTTTCCTAAATACTTCACTATTAGATTGTGATATTAATGAGTTTGAAAGTAGCTTTGAAAAATTTATAATAGATAATCCGAAAATAAAAAATAAGTTTATAGAATTATTAAATAATATGGATATAGATATCGTTGATTATAGATTAGAAGTTTTAGATAATACTCAAGGTAAGATTAGGATATTTACAAAACATATAGTAAATGGAAAAGAATATGAATTAAATTTGATTGAAGAATCAAAGGGAACTAGAAAACTATTTGCATTATTACCTAGAATAATTGTTTCTCTAATGAATGGAAATTTGACAGTAATAGATGAAATGGATGCTAAATTACACCCACGTTTGATAAAATATATAATTAATATGTATAAAGATAAGTCAATAAATTCTAAGGGAGCACAGCTTATAATATCTTCACAAGATTTAACTACAATGACAAAGGATATGTTAAGAAGAGATGAAATACTATTTGCCTCAAAGAATAAGGATGACTCAAGTGAACTATATTCTTTATATGAAATCAGAGATACTAATGGAGATCATATTAGAACTACTGCTGCGTATAACAAACAATATATGGAAGGAAGATATGGTGCAGATCCATATTTAAAAAGAATTCTAAATTGGGAGGTGGAATAATTGTCACATCCCTACAAAAAATCGGAAGAGCAATGGTATACTAAAAGAAGAAACAAAAGAATATTAATAGCACCAGAAAGACATTTAATTTTATGCCAAGGAGAGAAAACAGAACCAAATTACTTTGAAGAAATCAAAAAGAGAATAAACGAGAGATATAAAGGGAAAATTACAATAAGTGTTCAACCAAGTAAAAATGGCAGGTTAGCTTTACTAGAAGAAGCAGAGAGGATAGCTACAAGTTCAGAGAAAGATTTTGATCATATATGGTTAGTATTTGATAAAGATGATTTTAATAAAGATGAATTTGACAATACAGTATTTAAGGCAGAGAACTTAAATAAGAAAGCAAATGCTAAATACCACGTATTATGGTCGAACCAATGTATTGAAGTATGGTTTCTATTGCATCTGATAGACTTGAAGGTTGATGTAAAGAGAAAAGAATATATTCAAAAAATCAATGATAATTGGAAAAAATATGGAATAAAAGGGGAATATACGAAAAATGATAAACAAATATATAACAAATTAGAAAAGTACCAAAACATTGCAGTTGAAAGAGCAAAGAGAATAATATTAGAAAATAAAGGTAAGGCACCTTCGCAAATTGCACCTGCAAGTATGATATATGAACTAATTGAAATGCTAAGAGTATATTTAGAATTGGAGGAATAAGGTTGAAAAATTTTTCATACAAATTTGTGCCTTTCGCAGACGTAGCGATAGCGAAGGCAAGAAAGGAATGATAGTAAAAATGAAAATAGCAATAGCTGGAACAGGATATGTTGGACTATCTTTAGCAACATTATTAAGTCAAAAAAATGAAGTAGTAGCATTAGATGTTATACCAGAAAAGGTAGATATGATAAATAATCGTATTTCACCAATAGAAGATAAAGAGATAAAGGAGTTTTTTAAAACAAAGAATTTAAACTTAAAAGCAACTTTAGATTATAAAGAGGCTTTTGAGGGAGCTAAGTTTGTTATTATTAGTACACCCACAAATTATGATGATACAAAAAATTACTTTGATACTTCTTCTGTTGAAGACATCATACAAAAAGTAAATAGTATGAATTTAGATACAACTATGGTAGTTAAATCTACTATTCCGGTAGGATTTATAAAAACCATAAAAGAAAAATATAATATAGAAAATATAATATTTAGTCCGGAATTTTTAAGAGAAGGACATGCTTTATATGATAATTTATATCCTTCAAGAATTATCGTAGGAGAAAAATCTGGAAGAGCAAAAGAGTTTGCAAATCTTTTAAAAGAATGTTGTTTAAAAAAAGAAGTAGATATTAAGCTTATGGACTCTACTGAAGCAGAAGCAGTTAAACTTTTTGCTAACACATATTTGGCTTTAAGAGTTGCATATTTCAATGAATTAGATACATATGCAGAAATTAAAGGACTTAATACCAAAGATATTATAGATGGAGTATGTTTAGATCCAAGAATAGGGGCACACTATAACAATCCATCATTTGGATATGGAGGATATTGTTTGCCTAAGGATACAAAACAATTAAAAGCAAATTATCAAGATGTACCAGAAAATTTAATAAGTGCAATTGTACAAAGCAACTCAACAAGAAAAGACCATATTGCTGATGAAATAATATCAAGAAAGCCAAAAACTGTAGGAATATATAGACTAACAATGAAAAGTGGATCAGATAATTTCAGGTCAAGTGCTATTCAGGGAATTATGAAAAGAATAAAAGCAAAAGGAATAGAAGTTATTGTGTATGAGCCAACATTAAATGAAAAAGACTTTTTTAACAGTAAAGTTATAAGTAATATAGAAGAATTTAAAAAAATGTCAGATGTTATTGTGGCAAACAGAATAAATGATGAAATAAAAGAGGTAAAAGATAAAGTATACACAAGAGATTTATTCAATAGAGATTAATTAAAATAATGTTTAATAAGGAGCACAAATGAAAAACAAAATTATTACAACCATATTAACAATACTAATAATAGCACTACCTATTGCAATAATGCCTGGTAAGACTACATATAACATACCAAAGGTCTGGACATTATTAATAGGTGGAGCTATTCTGTTAATTTTATTGCTTATAAATTACAAAAAATTAGAGTTAGATAAAAAAGACTATGTAATACTTATTTTTGCACTTTTAGTTTTTATAAGTACAATATGTTCAAGCAATATAAAAATATCTATTTTAGGAATTGATAATAGATGGGAAGGAATGCTAGCATTTTACACATATATACTAATCTACTTCTGTGCAAAAAAGTTTCTAAAATACAAAGACAATAAAACACTATTAAATGTTTTATACGGTGTATACATTTCAATAAGCATTTTAGGAATATTACAATATTATATTAAACTTCCAACAAATGACTTGTATCCAATATTTAATAAAGGAGCATGTGGAACTTTTGGAAATACAAATTTTATGGGAAGTTTCATAAGTATGGGAATACCAATATTTATAATAACTTATATTATTAAAGGTGATAAAATAAGCTTTATAACTAGCTTATTAGTATTTTTCTGCTTAATAGCTTGTATAGCAAGGAGTGGATGGGTAGCATTTGGAATCTTTAGTATTATTCTACTAATATATCTCATAAAGAACAAAAATAAGAACTTCTTTAAAAGAATAGTTATTTTAGTAGTATGTTTTATTATGATATTTATGCTACTATATTTACCTGAAAAAAGTATAGTTAAACAAAAAACAAATCAAGTAAAAAATGAGGTAACAATAGCAAAAACAAAAGGATTAGATGACAAATTGGGTTCTAGCAGAATTCAGATTTGGAAAATTGTAATAGAACTAATAAGAAAATATCCAATACTCGGAGTTGGACCAGATAATCTACACAAAGGTATATTTGAAAACTTAACTGAAACAAGCATAAACTTTATATTAAGAGCTAAAGTTTCAATAGATAAAGCACACAACGAGTATTTACATATTGCAGTAACTTTAGGAATTCCAGCTTTAGTTATATATTTGACATTCCTTTGTATGATTGTATTTCCAAAACTAAAAAACATATTAAAGCAAGAAAAAACATTTATTAATTTAAGTGTGATAATTAGCTATTTGGCACAAGCATTTTTTAATATAAGTACAATAGGAGTAGCACCGTTATTTTGGCTAGCTCTTGGACTTCTAGATAATCAGAATTTCAAAAACAGAATAAATGAATAAAAACTATTGAAAAAAAAATAATTTAAATATATAATATTTAAGAAATACAAATGAAAGAGGTTTAAAAAATGGAAGAATTAGATTTAAAGGAACTATTTACTATTTTTTGGGAGAGAAAAGCACAAATAATATTAATAATATTAGTATTTGCAATCATAGGTGTAGCATATTCATATTTTCTAGTTGAGCCAGATTATAAGGCAACTACTAAATTGGTTTTAACACAAAGCTCTGAAAATTCAAAAGATGGCTCTATAACACAAGCTGATGTAACATTAAATTCAAAGCTTGTTTCAACTTATGGAGAAATTATTAAAACAGATAATGTATTAAAAACTGTTGTAAGTAACATAAATAATCCAGAAATAACAATTGAGGATATTAAAGAAAATGTAACAGTAAAATCAGTAAAAGATACTGAACTTTTAGAGATTACAGTAAAAAATGCTAACCCAAATTATGCAGCTCAAATTGCAAATGAAATTGCGAAGGTTTTCTGCGAAAGAGTTGTAGATATATATAGTATAAGCAATACATATGTATTAGATAGAGCAGAACCAAGTGCAATACCATATAATATTAATCATATAAAAGATGTTATGATATTTGCATTTATTGGAGTAATAATATCAGTAATATATGTACTAATTTCAAATATGTTAGATAATACGGTAAAAACAGAGCAAGATATAGAAAAAATAGGCGGATTACTTGTATTAACAACAATCCCAGATTATTCATTAGAAAACAAAAGAGGAGGAAGAAGAAAATGAAAAAAGAGCTTATAGCATATAAAAACCCAAAATCACCAATTGCAGAGACTTTTAGAACACTAAGAACAAATATACAGTTTATGAATACTAAAAAAAATTTACAATCTATTTTAATTACTTCTACAATGCCAGGAGAGGGCAAAAGTTGGGTGTCAGCCAATCTCGCAACTACTTTTGCACAGGCAGGTAAAAAGGTGATTCTAATAGATGCAGATATGAGAAAAGGTACACAACACAAAATGTTTACAGTAGAAAGCAGACCGGGGTTATCTAATTACTTATTGGATGTAAGCGAAAATGAAACAGTTGATATTTTACAATATGTAAAAAGAACAGGTGTGGAGAATTTATATTTAATAACTTGTGGAAATGTTCCACCAAATCCATCAGAATTATTAGCATCAGAGGGAATGATTAACATGGTTGAAAAACTAAAAAGAACTTTTGATATATTAATATTTGATGGAACTCCAGGGCTAATAGTAACAGATGCAATGATTGTATCAAGATTAGTAGATACAACAATAATTGTTGCTTCACATAATGAAACTAAAAAAGACAATCTGCAAAAAGTGAAAAAAGGGTTAGAAAGTGTCGGAGCATCAGTTGCAGGAGTAGTAATTAATAAAATGCCAGTAAATGCAAAGAAATATGAAGATTCATATTACTATGGAAACACTCCTAATAAAATGTATGAAGAAAAAGATATATTTAAAAAAAAGACCAGACAAATGAATAAAGAAGAAAAAGTATTAAATGAATTGAATGAACTATTTAATAATAGGAAGGAGCAATAAATGGTAGATATACATTCTCATCTTATTCCAAATGTAGATGATGGCTCAAAATCAGTTGAAGAAACATTTATGCTAATAAAAGAAGCCGATAGAGCAGGAATTACAGATATAATATTAACACCACATTATATAGTTAATTCATATGAGCAAAATGCAAATACTCTTATACTATTAAAGGACAAGCTACAGCAGATACTTGATAAAGATAAGATAAATGTAAAATTACACATAGGGATGGAAGTGTATATAACAGACAATCTAATAGATTTATTGAAACAAAACAAATTATTAACATTGGCAAATAGTAAATACTTACTAATGGAATTACCACTTAATACCAATGTTCAATATTTGGATATGGTTATATTCAAATTAATAGAAAACAATATAATACCAATAATAGCACATCCGGAACGTTATAAATTTGTACAGGAAGATCCAAGTAAGGTAAGAGAGCTTATAGACAGTGGATGTTTAATACAAAGCAATATTGGTAGTATTTTAGGTATTTACGGAAAAAAAGCGAAAAAAACAATTAAGTATTTATTAAAAAATGATTTAATAAATTTTATAGCGACAGATACTCACAGAAAAAATACTATATATCCTTTACTCGAAAAAGGAATTAAAAAAATTGAAAAAATAACAGGAAAAGAAAAGGCTGAAGAACTAACAAATCTAAATGTGCAGAAAATATTAAATAATACATAAATGGAGAAAAATATGAAAAGAAAGATTTTTATTATAACTTTTATTATAATTAACTTAATAATTCCCACTATAGCAAATGCTGTTGAAATTGAAAATGTTTTAACAGATAATAATACGACTCAAGGAGAAAACCCAAAACCTCCAGTTGAAGACAATAATAATGTAACAGAGACAGAACAACCGCAAAATCCAACTATTCCAGAAGAAAATACTCCTCAAGAACCAGAACAAACCCCAGAAAATAACGAGCAAGAACCTGAACCACCGCAAGAAATAGAAGAACCTCAAGAATCAGAAGTAACTCAAGAACCAACAATACCAACAAATGTTGAAAAACAACCAACAACATATTATCAAGATGCGTATACTTACGAAAAATCTAGCAATAATTATCTAAATTATTTAAAAATAGAAAACATAGAATATGAACCAGAATTTAATAAAGAAACAACAGAATACTATGTAATAGTCGACTTAGATGTTGAGCAGTTAGAAATTACAGCTATTGCGGAAGATGAAAATGCTACAGTTCAAATTACTGGAGATACTGAATTAGAAGAAGGAGAGAATATTATAACAATAATAGTTACAGCTGAGGACGATTCACAAAGAAAATACAAACTTATTGTTACAAAAACTGATAATACTGAACTTGCAAATGCTAATTTAAAGAGCTTAAAAATAAAAGGTTTTGAAATATACCCAATATTTTCAAAAAGAATTTACAAATACAATATTACAATAAACGAAAAAGTAAATCAACTTGAAGTATTAGCAGAGGCAGAAAATGAAAATGCAACAATTGAGATTAAAGGAAATGATCAATTAAAAGAAGGAAATAACACAATAACAATAACTGTAACAGCAGAAGATGGAATAACTAAAAGAGAATATAGTATAAACACATTTATATCATCATTAACTGTGGAAGTAAAAGAAGAAAACAAATTGCCAGCATTAATTGCAATGGGAATAGGAGCACTTATAGCATTAATATTATTAATACATATAATAAAAAATAAAAAATAAGCTCTGCCTAGCAGAGTTTATTTTTTATTGCTTTTTCATTTTTGGCTTTGAAACAAGCGAAGCAATATAACCAAAGAATATGGCGGCAGCAATTCCACCAGCAGCTGCTGCTGTACCACCTGTAAAAGCACCTACTAAGCCATCTGTCTCAGCTTTCTTTATTGCTCCTTTTGCTAATAAGTTTCCAAAACCTGTTAAAGGAACAGTTGCTCCTGCACCTGCATAATCAACTAATTTTTGATATATTCCAATACCTCCTAAAATTGCTCCAGCAGTTACGAAAATTACTAAAATTCTAGCAGGAGTAAGTTTTGTTTTATCAATAAGAATTTGACCAATTATGCACAGAAAACCACCTACAACAAAGGCTTTTACAAGCATCATCCAATCCAAATTATTAAAAAAATCTTGAACCATATAATTCCCTCCTATTTATTTTATATATCTGTTTCTATTGCAATTGCATGTGCAATTCCAGGAATACTTTCTCCCTGTTGACTACTAGTAGAATTCGTTAGGGCTCCTGTTGCAATAAGAAGTATTTTTTTTAATTCTTTTTGTTTCAATTTATTAAACAAATAACCAGAGAAAATTGTAGCACAACAGGCACAACCACTACCACCAGAGTGTGTGTCTTGAGCTTGTTTATCAAACATTAAAACCCCACAATCATTATAATTAGATTTAATATTATAACCTTTTGTTTCGGCCATTTCCGTAAGAATCTCTTTACCTATATAACCCAAATCTCCTGTTAAAATTGCATCATAATAGCTAGGCTTTCTACCTGTGTCTTTAAAATGAGTAATCAATGTATCTAAAGCTGCAGGAGCCATAGCGGCTCCCATGTTGTTTGCATCTTTAATACCCATATCAATTACTTTACCAGTGGTAATATAAGTAACATAAGGTCCATTACCACATTTTGATAAAATCGCAGAGCCTGCGCCAGTAACAGTCCATTGAGATGTTGGAGGTCTCTGATTTCCAAGTTCTAGTGGAAAACGAAATTGCTTTTCTGCACTACAAAAATGGCTTGATGCTGAACATATGCACTTATCAGCTGCTCCACCATCAATAAAAATAGAAGCAAGTTGCATTCCTTCAACAAAAGTTGAACAAGCACCAAATATACCATAAAGGGGTATACCGAAGCTCCCTTAACCCAAAACTTGAAGATATACATTGATTTAATAAATCACCTGCAAAACAGTAATTAATATCAATAGAAGAAACACCAGCCTTCATTATATTCATATTAACAGTTTCCTTTATAATTTTACTTTCTGCCTTTTCCCAAGTTTTTTCTTCCCAAAATTCATCCTCTAAACATTTATCAAAATAATCCGCCATAGGACCTTGAGCCTCCTTTGGACCAACAATAGAGGCAGTTTCTAAGATTGTTACAGGATTATCAAACTTTAGTGTTTGTGCTCCAAATCTTTTCATTTAATCACGTTCCTTTCAAAATTTATATTAAATCCCCATAAATATTAAATAGCAAATCCCAACTAAAATTGATGTAGAAATACCATATACAAGTACAGGACCTGCAACTGTAAACATTTTTGCACCTACTCCCATAACATATCCTTCAGATTTATACTCCATAGATGGTGAAACAATAGAATTAGCAAAACCAGTAATAGGAACAAGTGAGCCTGCACCAGCGAACTTACCAATTTTATTAAATATGTTAAGTGCGGTTAAAAAAGCACTTAAAAATATTAAGGAAATAGAAACAATAGTAGCACTCATTTCGGTATCAAGACCTCTATATTTACAAATTTCCATTATAATTTGCCCTATTGCACAAATTAATCCACCTACCCAAAAACTATTAAAGCAGTTTTTAAAAATAGGAGAGTTGGGTGATTTTTGATTAACATATTCTTGATATTCTTTATTTGTATTAATTGGTTTCATAAAATCACCCCCTAGAATCATCAATAGTAAAAGTCAAATCCAAAGTGGTATAATATTCAACAATTTTATTACCATCAATTTTAGCCCTTTGCTCGAGAATTGTAACAGAAGATAAGTAATCGATAGTTCTTGAGGCCTCATTGATTGTTTTTACAATAGCATCCTTCCAAGAAACTTCAGAAGAACCAGTTAATTTTAGGTGTTTTTCAGTACGCATAAAAAGTTCACACTCCATTTTAAACATTTTAATTTCAAATATATTCTGTACATTTATCTAAAAAATATACAATCTAGGAGAGATTTTAAATATAAAAAAATAAATTTCTTGAATAAAAAACAAAAAGTGATTGACAAAGCAAGAAAAAATGATATATACTAAAAATATA
>ERZ857882.1320-NODE-1320-length-29463-cov-11.839976_pt1 | contig 29463 bp, 25 predicted proteins | sample MGYA00519697_ERZ857882 | MGnify/ENA primary metagenome ERZ857882 (study PRJEB31778, sample SAMEA3449373) | human gut metagenome | biome: human gut; feature: human-associated habitat; material: faeces | place: United Kingdom | collected 2010/2012 ...
ATTACACTACTATTTAAAAATTTTTTAAGCTAAATTATATATAGATCTTAATTTTGTTATCTATATAAAGGCATTTCATATTGATACTTCATAATTCTTTTACTTATTCATCCCTAGCATTTTTAGCCATTCCCTTTAATAATTTCACGATTTCTTCCCTATCATCAAATAACCATAATTAATATAGTTTTTAATGCTTACTAATAACAGATTAAAAGATTAGCTAAAAAGAATTAACAAAATATTCATAAAATTGTTGAAATTCGATTTAATAAGGATTAGAATTAAAAAAAGCGACATTTTTTACTATTATAAAATATTATTTAAGGATTGATTTATAAGGAAAGGAGAAAATCAAAATATAATAATGCTTATGTTGCTTAAATATAAATAATTAATTTGTTAGGATAATTATTTATAAAAATAAGAAAATATGAAAGGTATAAATTTAACAATTAAGAAAACGTTTAAATAAATTGTTACATTTACTTAATAAGTATATAAATCTTATTAAATACAAAAAGTATTTTCAGTAGATTAATCCTAATTAAATAAACCCTAAAAAGTTCATTTGATTTGCATTTTAATGTAAAATTATTTTTATAAATGTATAGATTAACAGATTGTATTTGACTAAAGGGGGATTTTTTTATGAACAAAATTAATTTTCAGAAAATTGTGTCGTTATTGTTACTTACATTTTTAATTACTACACTTGGTTTTTCAAAGGTCAATGCAGCAGCAATAGATGATGTAAATACTATTGATGAATCAAAAACTTATATTATTCATGCTGAAAATGAGAAGGTTGCATTGTATAATAGTGGCGGAGTAAATGATGGATGGATAAAGCAAGATAAATATTTAGATTTTAATAAAAAGTTTAATTGGAAGTTTGAGAAAAGTGGCGATAAGTTTTATGTAAAGGATATCACAAATAATTCTTATCTTACTGGCACATCTAGAATTATTAATAAATCTCAGTATTTAGAATATGTAGTTACAGGTGTAGCAAATGATGTAGAAACTAAGGGATTATATGAGCTAGAAAAAGTTACAGGTGGATATCTTATAAAATCTACAGTAAATAATAAGTATTTAACTTATGGAATAGATAGATTTTATGTAACTTACACAGATAATGCAAATAAAGCTGGTGTTTGGAAAATAGAAGAAACACCAGGAGCAGAAAGTATTGATTCATCAAAAAATTATATTATGTATAATTCAAGTGATTCTACTGCATTATTTGATGATGGTGGAGTAAATACTGGTTGGATAAGAAAAACAACTTATGCATCAGGAAATAAAAATTTTGTTTGGAAATTTGATGTACAAGCAGATGGAAGCTTTTATGTTAAAAATGTAGGAAGAGGTTATTATTTTATAGGAGATGGTACAAATTTAAATAATATATCTTACTTAGTTTCAGATAAAACTACTAATGCACCTAGTAAGGGACTATTTGAATTTGAAAAAGCAGCAAATGGATATTATCTTAAATCAAAGGTAAATAATAAATATTTAAGATATGGAGAAAATGGTACATATGTAACTTTTACAAATAATAAAGATAATGCACTAGTTTTAAGATTAGAAGAAGTAGTAAATTCTTCCTATGCAAGACCTTTCAATAGTACAACACTATGGGAAACTACATCAAGAAGTAAAATTTATAGAATACCAGCTATTGCAACTGCAAACGATGGAAAATTAATAGCTGTAAGTGACTTAAGATATAATGGAGCTGGTGACTTAGGTAACCATCAAATAGATCTTTTAGTTAAGACATCAACAGATAATGGAGCTACTTGGTCTAGTGAAAGAAATTTAACTCAAGGTCTTAGCACATCTACTTCTGGATATGGAGATGCGGCTATAGTAGCAGATCGTGAGTCAGATAAAATATTGATACTTGCTGCAGCAGGAAGTAAAGCTTTTTGGCATAATACAGATAAGAGTATTATAGCGGATAGAACTAATCCTCTTGAAGTAGCTAAAATAACTTCAGAGAATGGCGGTCAAAGCTTTAGTAGCCCAACAGATATAACTAGTAAAATATATAATTTAAATGAAAGTTGGACAAGATTATTTGTATCTTCTGGAAGAATTATGCAATCTAGATATATTAAGGTTGGCAACTATAATAGAATATATGCAGCACTTGTAGTTGGTTCAGGTAAAGAAACTGTAAAATTAGGTAATGTAGTTATTTATTCAGATGACTTTGGAGATAATTGGAATGTTTTAGGTGGAAAAGATGCAATTCCAGTACCAAATGGTGATGAAGCTAAATTAGAAGAATTACCAAATGGAAATGTTGTTATTACAAGTAGAACTGAAACTGGAAGACTTGTTAACATATTTGATTATAATGATAGTGATAATAACTTTTCATCAGGAAGTTGGGAAAAGAATCATCAAAAAGTTACACTTGGTAATGGAACATATGCAGCTAATGGAGAAATACTTGTTGTATATGCTAGAGATATTAGAACTAAAGAATATAAATATTTAGCATTACAATCCCTTCCTGCATTAAATGGAGCAGGTATAAGAAAAGGTGTAAGTATTTTCTATAAGGAGCTTAATCCAAATGAAACTACTGTTAGTGAATTTATTACTGGATGGAATACTACACCATATATTGTACAAGAACTATATAGTGGATATTCAACTATGAGTTTACAAAAAGATGGTAAAATAGCCTTCTTCTTTGAAGATAGATATGTAAATTGGGCATATGATGAGCAATTTGTTAGCTTAGATTTAGAAGCAATAACATTAGGAAAGTATGAAGCTGCATTTACAGGTATAGGATCTAAGGCTAGTCCTTATGTTGTAAATACACAAGAACAATTAAATGCTGTTAATAATGTCTTTAACACAGATAAGGAGCATATAAACTGGCAATATAATGTATCAGCTGAAGATACAAATAATGTTGTAGATTAAAATTAAGCCTCCAAAAAATTAACACATAGCAATAATAAATTTAAAAATATAAAATAAACTCCAAGTAGAACCATATTACTTTCTACTTGGAGTTAAATTTTAATATAATTATTTTATTGATAATCTTTCCTCTAAAGCTTTTAAATCAGATAAAGAATCTATCTCATATATATCATCAGAATTTATTTTTTCTATATTTATATTCATAGAATTTATATTATCCTTAACCATATCATCCCAAAATAAATCATTGAAATTATAATTTTCTATGCATACTTCTATCTTATTAGCAATAAACTCAGCATCCTTTTCATTCCAATAAGATACCCCACACATTATATATTCTCCATCTTCACTTCCAACTTCTATATCAACTACTTTATTATTATCATTAACTCTTAAAATCCACTCATTTTTATAGTTATATTTTCTTGCACTAAAATATGAAGAATTAACTATATCATTTTTTAAGAAATTCTTATTAATATATATATCCCCTTCTATAACATAAGAATTTTTAAGATAATCCCTAACTAAATACATAGTATATATATTATTATATTTATCATATTTATCATTATTAAGAATTTTTACTCCATACTTTTCCTTTAGATACTCAAACTTCTTATTTAGATATCCTGTTACTATTAGTATATCAGTTATTCCTACATCATTTAATGCTTTTATTTGCCTTTCTATAATAGGCTCCCCCTTAACCTGTATTAATGGTTTTGGAGTTTCTAATGTTAATGGACGTAGTCTACTTCCAATACCCGCTGCCAATAATATAGCTCTCATATAATATATTGTCTCCTTTTAATTTAATACCTTGCTTTTTTTATTTTTAAAAAACATTGAAGTTATCTCATTTATATCACCTGCTGCCATTATAGAACCAATCATAATAGCTATACAGCAAATTATTGATTTTAAATCTATACTATTTCCTAATAAAACTATTCCAATTACTATAGCCCATGCTGAATAAGTAATATTTAATGACATTGCTTTTGTAGCTCCAATTTTATGTATTCCCTTATAATAGAATACATACGAAGCAGTTCCTGCTAAGGCTGTTAAACAAATTATTCCTGTTGCTGTTGTTGGTAAAACTCCTATTGTAAATTTTATTCCCTTAACTATTGGTATAATTAAGAATCCATAAACTATAGCAGATGTTAATTGTCTTACTTGTAATGATTGTTCTGGAGTAATTTCATCTTCCTTCATTCCATAGGCACATATAACTGCTTCAGATGCCCATCCAATTACACAAAGAATTGCAAAGATAAATCCTAAGGCTAAATTTGTAACTTCTCCTCCTGGTGTATAGCCTAATGCAATTATTCCACTTATACTTATAAAAAGGCCTAAAATTGCTACTGGTTTTAACTTTTCCTTTAAGAAAATATAAGATAATAATGCTCCAATAGCAGGATATAAAGAGGAAATTATAGCGGTATAAGATGGTCCTATATACTTAATTGCTAAAAGATATCCAGTCATACCAACTGGTCCACCTAATAAAGCACCTAAAGCTATAAATCTACCACTTCTCGTCATAGCTGCTTTAAAAACTTGTATTAATTGCTTCTTAAAAGTCATATATATAGCCATCCATATAGATGAAAACATATCATGTAAAAAAGTACTAACAAATGGTGCTAAAAATATTGCTTGTTCTGTAGATACAAAAGGTGTAGCTGCTAAAGCAATTCCTAACAAAACAGTATCAAGCCCCCATAATATTCCTGACATTAATCCATAAATCATATTATTAATTCTCCCCCAAAATAATTTTTAGATTTTTCTTTGCTCTATTATATCTGTCTATGCCATATGTACCAAAATCATCGCCCTTTGCTTCCTTTATATTAGTCCAAGTACTCCATAAAAAATCCTGATAAATCTTATTTATAAGAATTCTCTTTTTATACTTTTCTTCAACGTTACCTTTAAAATATAACTTTAAAAATAGTTCTTCTTGGTCTTCTGATAATTCATTTTCTAAAGAATATGCTGCTAAATCCCACATAGGATCATTCATTCCACCATATTCCCAGTCAATTAAATATATTCTTTCTCCACTTTTTATAAAGTTTTCTGCTACCATATCATTATGGCAAGGTACTAATTTTACATCTAATTCATTCATTATATTTTTTAAATATATAACTTTATCTTTTACTTCATAATAATCTTCGAAATTTTTACCCTTAGCTTTAATTAACAGATTTTCATATTTTTCAATTTTTTCATATATATCAAAATCATTATCCATTTCTAAGTCAAAGTTATGTAATTTTCTAAGTATGTCTGTAACCTTCTCCATTATGCTTTGCTTTTTAGCTGACTTTGGAGATAAAGTTTCTGCATTTTCTATGAATTCAGATACTTTAACACCTGTTTCTTCATTAAAATAAATAAGTTTTGCATCTACCCCTATTTTATTTGCATACACAGCATTCTTAATTTCATCACTTCTGCTAATCATTTCTTCAGTACCATTACCAGGTACTCTTAATACATAGAATTCATCATCAATTTGTACTTTATAATTTTTATTAGTCATTCCACCTATTGGAGAAATACTTTTTATTCTATTTCCTTCAACCTTCATACATTCACATACAATTGATTGTAAATTTTCTAATAAAATAGATTCTTCTTTTTTATTTATCCTACTTAATAGTTTTTCAGTTATGTAATTATAATGCTTTAATGTATCTACTTCATGCCATAATAAATTATCTATTTTTACATATCCTAATGAATAAGTTCTAGAAACATCTAACATCATATATTCATAATTCATATATGGATTCTTATTATTTTCATATAATTTGAGCATTTTATTGTAAAATTCATATGATATCTTACTAATACCTATCATTTCTCCATCAATTCTATTTAATTGAGCTATGTCTTTTGATATCTTATGTACTCTGTCATTAACAATTTCTACAAAGCCTTCATCACCAGAGCCACTTTCAGTAGTTATTAAGATACAATCTCTTAATTTACTATTTAGAATTTCTTTTATTCCACTTTCTTCAATTACTATATCAGCTTCTACAAGTAAAAAATCATCCTTAACAAAAGATGCTGCTTTAGCAAGGGATGCCATAGTGCCTGTCCATTTATAGTCAAGATTTTCTACTATCGTTACAGTATTACCTAGTTTTTCCTTAATGAACTCTGATTTATATCCAGCAACAACTATAATATTATTAATCTCATTTTTATGTAGTATTTCAATCATTCTTTCAATTAAAGTAGCTTCTTCTACATTTAATAAAGCTATAGGAAGATCAAAATCCTTATTTCTTCCTGCAGCTAAAATAACAGCTGTATTTACTTTTTTAAATTCATCATCATGAAGCTTCAATTGAATATCATCCATTCTTTTCAATTCCTGTTCCAAATATTCTCCCCCTTTTATATCTATAAAGTATTTATGTTCTCTACCATTAATCTCTTTTTTAATAAACTTGTTAAATTCTAAGTCTTCAATTAAAGAGTTTACTTTTCCTAATGATATGTCACATTTTTTACTTAAAGCCCTTTGATTTATACCAGGAACTTCATTTATTTCTTTTAATAATATAAATATATTTTTCATAGCCCCTCCTTTGTTCATTTTTCGAACAATTCTATATTACTATAATTTCCATACAATTTCAACTTTTTCGAATATTTCTACCATGAAAAATTTTAAACTAAAAGTAATCCTCAAAGTAAGGTAAGTGTCAAAAAATCGATGCGTAGCAATTAAAAATTTAAAGCGCTAAATAAACTCCAAGTAGGGACGACAGCTTTCTACTTGGAGTTAAAATTTAATATAATTATTTATCATTAAATATATAATCTTTCATACTATTTTTCACAGAGTCTATATCAAAAGTTAAATAGTATATTCCGTTTATTATTTTTCCTTCACATTGTCCATCTCTTGGAAATCTATCTTGACTTATATCTCCCTTTGCTAGTCCACTAAATTTAGCGCCTAGACTTAATAAATCACCTGTAGAAATATTAGTTTGAATATATGGTAAAAACTCATCAATCAACTCTGGATATTTAGTAACTGGTGTATTTTTCATATTATTGAAGATTGCATTTATAACTGTTCTTTGTCTTTCTGTTCTCTTATAGTCACCACCAGTTGCATATCTTATTCTAGAATATGCTAAAGCTTGAGTTCCATTTAAAATATTATCACCTGAAGATCTTATACCCGGTACATGAGGCTGCTCTTCTTGTGTAATATTAATATTAACTCCACCTAATTTATCTATTATACCTATTAAAGAGTTAAAATTAACAATAACAACTTCACTTATATTTAAATCAAAGTTTTCATTTAAAGTTTTAAGTGCTAACTCTGCTCCACCATATGCATAAGCATGGTTTATTTTATCCATTCCATAACCATCTATATTTACATATGAGTCTCTCATAATAGATGTTAACTTTATTTTATTATGAACATTATCTAAGGTAAGAATTATAATAGAATCTGATCTACCAACTACACCTTCATCTGAAGAATCTACTCCTAATAAAGCTATATTTCTTATTTCTTTAGTTTCTTCTTTAGTTTCTTCTTTTACTTCAGGATCTAGTCCTATATTTTCAATATTAACTTTTACCTCTTCTACCTTATTAAAAGTATTATTTATATAAATATATAGTCCTATAAATAATGCTAATATAATAATAACAATACTACTGACATAATAATAAATCTTTTTTCTTCTGCTTTTTTTATTATTTCTACCATTTTTCATTTAAATCTCTCCATATAAATAATACTTAATATTATTCTAATTTTGATTTTTTTATATTAAAATTTAATATTACAGTATATCTCATATATAAATATATATATTTCTTATTCATATATTTTTTTATAATAGTTTTGCCAATCACCAGATGTTACATTATTCATCCATTCTTTATTATCAAAATACCATTTAATTGTTTTTACTATTCCAACTTCAAATGTAGTCTCAGGCTACCATCCTAATATATATCCATCATAAGCTTTTGGGAGAGCTTTTTTATTGCATTGCTATGTTTTCTATTCATAAAATAAAATCTCCCGAAAAAATATTACTATAATTATATCAAGGAGATTACTCCTCAACTAGATATCAAATTTTTGATACTTATATTTTTGTTATAATTATTATATTAATATTCTATATTCCAATTAGTATCTGTAGCATATATTCTTATATTTTCTCTCCAAGTTTCAAGTAAATTTACATTATACTCTTTCATTAATTTAATTAACTCCTTATTAGAATTAGCTGAATTATATGCTCCTTCAGATCTTGTTAAAACACCAAAAGTTGGACTTAAAGCATCTATAAATTCCCTACTACTTGATGTATTATGACCATGATGAGGAATTTTTAATACATCAATCTTAGAATTTGGTAGTAATCCTAAATTAATAATATCCTTTTCTGCCTCAACATGAATATCTGCTGCTAATAACATGTTAAAATCATAGTAACTAGCTAAAATAACAGCTGAATCATTATTAAAATCACAATAATCTACACCTTTTATTTCAGATGGATGCTTATCTAAATTAGTTTGCTTATATGTTTTATTCGGATGTATAAATTTTAAAATACTATTATCGTCTATGTATGTATTTGAAATTGTATCGTATGTTTCTATCCCCTTTTCGGCTACCAATTCCATCACCTTATCATAAAATTGGTAACAATAATTCATACAATTTATTGTATATCCTATATTTTCTATACTTTCAGCACCTTCAAAGCCATCATACTTTTTCATTTTAATATCGTGTGGATAATAAAACTTATTAACTTTAAAATTTGATAATACGTCTATAAATCCACCTATATGATCTGAGTGTGGATGAGTATTGATTAAATAATCTATATCATCAACTCCATCTCCTTCAGATAAATTTCTTGTTTTTAAATATTCAGTTACATATTTACCATGCCAAGCTTCTCCCCCATCTATTAATACATCATCCCCATTTGGAAGCTCTATATAAATTGAATCCGAATCCTCAGTCTTTAAGAATTGTACAAATAAATATGGTTTTTTCCCTATTTTTTCTAATAATTTTCCACTATTATCAAAGGAATAAGTTTCTCCATCTATAACTGCTTCTCCTACAGCCATAATCCCTTTAGCATTAAACCAATATTCAATTCCATCTATTACTCTCCACTCATTAGTTAATCTTCTACCGTCTGTATCTAAATAGTACCAATTCTCTCCGATTTTTTTCCATCCTTAATCCATCCAGTTTCCATAATACCTGTTTCATAATTTAAAAAATACCAATTATCACTTTCATATAGCCACCCTTTTCTTAGATTTCCATTTCCTTCATAGTAATACCATTTATCATCTATTAAATTCCAACCAATATTACTAAACTTTAAATTAGTATCGTATGATTTCATACTATCATTGGCTATAGGTCTTAATTTGGGTATATTAATTGCAATAATAAAAATCAAAATTACTAAACTCATTTTTCTTTTCAAAAAATCACCTTCTTGCCTTATTAATAACATCATATATATATAGGTAATAAAGAAGTTTTATTAGATATTATGCTATAATCAAAGAATCTTCTATCAAAATAAAGCATCAAACCATAAAAAAATATATTAAATTTTAACTCCAAGCTGAACTCAACACTATCCCTACTTGGAGTTTATTTTATCAATTTAACTTTTTAATTACTGCATATTGCTTTTCTGACAATTACTTTTTAATGAAATTTATGGTCTACTTATAGTGTCTCCTATACATATGTTACACTTTAGTATCGAAAAACTTATTTGAAGATATTAAAATACCTAATTCAGACCATATATATATACTAGTCAAATTTCCAGTTGAATAAAAAGAACTTTCAAAAAGTGAAAACGCTAACCAACTCATTAATGTAGCTATAGCTATTTTTTTTAATTTTAAATTGTTAATTTTTACAATTTGTTTTATACTTGAAAATATCAATAAAAACATACCAAATAACCCCAATATCCCATGTTGCATTAAAGTGCTTAAAAAAGAATTATCGTAAGTAATTCTGTTTAAAGATCTTATTAATTCTGTTGCAGTTAAACCAGCACCTTTACCAATTAACCATTCTATACCATTTAAATTAGAAACTAGGATTCCCCAAAATGAGAATCTATTACTTGTTATTGTATCAATAAGGTTAAAATCAAAGTCAATTTGTGGTATTATCAGAAGCACTATACAACATAATAAACAACCTATAGATACTTTAATATATGGATTAATTTTAAACTTTACATTTAACAAAATATAAGTTGCTATATATATTATTAATGCATAAAAAGGAGTTCTACTATCTGATAATATAAGTAAAGCTAGCATAAAAATTAAAATAAAAATTGTTATTAATAAATATATTATTTTATGATATTTATTATAAGCTTTTAAAAAAATCAATTTTATTCCAATTATACATCCGACATAAGCAAATGATCCTAAAAAATTTGAGTTGCTAAAAGAAAATAAATATCTTAATCTTCCATCTACTGATATATAATACATTTTAGAATATCCTATATAAGAAAGACCAATAGCAAATACTAATCCTCCAAAAAGTGTCAAGAGCCAAACATAATTAATTTTAAAATACTCCTTCATAGAATTAATATTGTTAGGAAATGCAATAAAACAAAAATATCCTAATAACAAAAAAGAAAAAATAAATATAATACCTGATATAAAGCTTCCAGAGCCATATACAGATGGAATCAGTAAAGTTGTCCATATAAAAACAATAATAAATAAATTTCCTTTAGTTAATATTATACTATTTTTTTTAATATTAAAAACTACTGTTAGGTAAGCTGTAGTCATTATAAGAAATATCAACTTAAAAGTGTAAAATATTCCACTTTTAGGAGTTTCTAAAAATGAAAATAAATTAGAAATAATTAATGCTGATAATAAAATATAAAAAATAGATTTCACCATTATACCAACTTTCTGTTTCTTCTTTTCTCATGGTATTAACTAAATATAGCATTACACTTCTATATATAACTTGTAATTATCACAAATTAATATTCTTTCATATAAGCTTTATACCTATGATGTGAAACTTGTTTTTCCCTTGGTGGTAATTTCATATAATCACCATAATAACTTTTTAACCATTCATCATAAAACTTACTTGCTTTAAATTTCTGATTTTCAAAAAAACAATCTATAAAATCTTCTAAATATCTCTTAGGAATTGCCTTATCTTCAGTAAATCCTGTTGAAATATTACAACAATACTCTTCATTTTCAAAAGAATACTTTTTTGAATTGTCAATCATTTTAAGATTAATTCTTTTTAATGATAACCAACTTAATAATATTTTTCCTAAAATAAGAACTATATTTTTAATAATATTTCTATCTGAATTTATCTTTATAGTCTTAAAACTCGCTAAATTTCTATAAAAGTTTTGTTTTTTCATAGTTGGATTATCTATACTTGGTACCCCATCTATAGGAAAGACATCTATATTAATGCCTATTTCATATTTAACTTCAATATCTTCAATAAGTATAGATTTATTATAAGAAACCTTAGCAAAAGTATATATAAAATTTGAATTTAATTCTGTTACATGCACTTTATAATCAGTTGCATAAGTATTGAAGCTTTTAATAAATCTTTCATAATCTGGTCTTGGCATTACAATATCTATATCATCATCCCATGGTATATAACCTTTATGTCTTATTGCACCTATTAATGTTCCATATGCTAAAGAATATCTAAGGTTATTGTCATCACAATATTCTGATACTTTTTTTAATATCTCAAGTTGAATAGATCTTATCTCATCTATATTTAACTCTCTCATATTTTCCTCCTAATTTTAATTTTCAATAACTTTTTTATCATTAAATTCATTAGAAAATATATAACAATATCTTACTCTTAAAATAAGCATTAATAATTCTGTTAAACAACGTAAAATTGCAACATTAATTAATGTAAATTTATTTATTAACATTAAAACAATCAATCCTAAAACTTGTGCAACAGCTGTTACTGTAGTTGTTATTGTTGTTTCCTTTGCCTTACCTATTGCACCAAGGGTTGGCCAACCTGTAACCATTACAGGAAAAGATATAAGTAATATTGGTATTAAATATCGTAATACTGTTACGGAATATAAATATTCTTCTCCACTTACAATCAATACAATAAATTTTGCACTTATAAAAAATACTGTACATCCAACAAATACAATTGGCATAAAAATATATAAAATCTTTTTTATTAATAATAGAGATTTTTCTCTAACCATTTGTGGATATATTCCATTCACAATTGGAGAATACATTGCATTTACTGCCGCTATTAATTGAAGTGCAACACTCCAATAAGCTACTTGTGTACTATCCATAGCTATTCCTATAAGAAGTGTATTTAATGCACCAAAAGCTGTTGTAGCAAAATTAGATATAAAGTACACTGACGATTCTTTTATTAATTCTATACTTTTCTTTAATGTTTTTATTTTTATAGGAATTTTATATTTATGTACTTCTCTTAATGTAAATATTATTGCAATTATAGAACTTATAATGTCAAGCATTGGTATCCATAATATATCTAAATCTGATTTTACTAAAACTAAAGTAAGTGAAGTAGATATTAACTTCATTATAACAAAGGAAATTGTCATAACATGCATTTTTTCAATTCCTTGAAATAAAAAATCCATTAAAAAGCTAGATAAAACTATTACAAAGAAAGAAAGTAAAGTATACAACAAATTGTTTCCCAACAATGGAATAAAAGGACAAAGTATTAAAGTCGCAACTAAACTTATAGCAGATAATATTAGCTTTGCTAAAATTGTTTGCCCAGTTATAATTCCGATTCTCTTCTTATCATTATTTGCTTCAACTATATCTTTAACTGATGATAAACTAAAACCAAAATCAACTACTAATTGAATATATACCATATAAGATTTAACAAAACTAACTACTCCATAACTATCTACTGATAAAATTCTTGTTAAATATGGTAAAGTTATTAAGGGAAATATAATTTTTGCTACAGTCATTAAATAAAGCATTATTGTATTATTAATCATATTATTATTTTTTATTAAATTCTTTAACAACTTTATATCTCCTAACTTATTATATTTATTTTGATAATTTCTATAATCTATATATGAATTTTTACTATTATATACATTACTTAATTTAATAAATAATATATATCATTATGTCTCAACTAAATTATTCTCTATTATAGATTTCATTTTTTTACTCAAAGCATAAAAATCTACAGCATCAAAAAAACATGCCTTTTCATATCCATCTAATATCTCGTGAGAAAATGCACAGTCAGAAGCTATTATAGGACATTCATACAATTTAGCTTCAAGCATAGGAAGTCCAAAAGTTTCTATGTAGGAAGGAAATATAAGTATTGATTTACTATAATAATCATATACCTTTTCTATCCCAATTTTCCCAATAAAGTCGATTGGTAAATTATTCAATTTTGCTATTCTGTATAATTGTTTTATATCTTTGTTTTCATTACCATTCAATGTGAAAACTACTCTATAATCTAATATATTTTGTTTTTTCAATTCAATTGCAGCCTCTATAATTACCTTATGATTTTTATAACTCAGTGCACTTGAAGGATAAAAAAACAACTTATTTTTATCTATCTCTTCAGTATATTTATTTTTTACTTCTATATTTATTTTAGGGTGTTCTACTTTAAATTTATTATTTTCAGTGTTTACATTCCTTAAACAAGCTTCCTTCATCCATCTTGTTTGGACTATTACTCTATCAGCTTTTTTTATTGATTTATATATCATCCTACTAATCAAATTTTGATACACCCAAAACTTTAAGTTTTCTGTTAATTTATATTTCTTTTCAACAAATGGTAAAGGTTGATGCAAATACAATATCTGCTTCACTTTACATTTTTGAATAATTACATTTTGTAATGATAACACTTCATCCACATTGTATTTTTTTACAATTTTACCTGCTTTAAATTTATCAAAATAAAGTCTATGAAACCAGCTTTTTTTAATCCAAGGATACCTTAATACTTTTACATTTTCTGTTTCATTTAAATAAGGTGTGCTTATTACAAATAACCACTGATTATCTTTATCATTTATAGCCCTATCATAATATTGCTTTAATATCGTTAATGCTCCACCACTCTCTGCTGGAACATCAAATACCATTATTCTCATTATTTTCTCCACACCATTCTATTTACGATGCCTGTATAACTTTGTATTATCTTAACAATTTTAGTGCTAACATTTTCGTCAATATAATCAGGTACATCAACGCCTAAATCATTATTCTCATTCATTCTAGTAGCTATATCAACAGCTTGTAATACTTGCTCAGTTGTAATACTTCCAACCACAAAATTTCCTTTATCAATAGCTTCTGGTCTTTCAGTGCTTGTTCTTATTGATACTGCTGGAAACTTAAAATAAGATGCTTCCTCTGCCACAGTCCCACTATCTGAAACTACACAAAAAGCATTTTGTTGAAGCTTATTATAATCAGAAAAACCAAAAGGTTCTAAACTTCTTACATTTTTATGAAATTTGAATTTTCTTTCTTCAATAAACTTTTTGCTTCTTGGATGAGTGCTATAAATAACAGGCATATTATAGATTTCAGCCATATCATTTATTGCATTCATTAATTCTAGAAAATTTTTCTCATTATCAATATTTTCTTCTCTATGTGCTGATAAAATAATATATTTACCTTTTTCTAACCCCAAATTCTCAATTACTTTACTTTCATTTATCTTATCTATATTTACTTTAAATACTTCAGCCATAGGAGATCCTACAACATAAGTTCTTTCTTTATTAACACCTTCATAATTTAAGTACCTTCTTGCATGTTCTGTATAACATAAATTCACATCACTTGTATGATCAACTATTCTTCTATTAATTTCTTCTGGTAAATTTTCATCAAAACATCTATTTCCAGCTTCCATATGGAATATTGGAATCTTTAATCTTTTTGCAGATATTACGCTAAGACATGAGTTAGTATCTCCAAGTACAAGTATTGCATCTGGCTTTACCTTAATCATCAACTCATAAGACTTTGATATTACATTTCCCATAGTTTCTCCTAAATTTTCACCTACAACATTTAAATAGTAATCTGGCTCTTTAATTCCTAGTTCTTTAAAAAAAACTTCATTTAATGTATAATCATAATTTTGTCCTGTGTGAACTAAAATATGTTCAAAGTAATTATCACACTTTTTTATAGTTTCTGATAATTTAATTATCTCTGGACGAGTACCTACTATAGTCATTAATTTTAATTTATTCAACATCTTCACTTCCTTAATTAAAATAATGTGAATATAATTCTTTATGAGAATTAATCCATTCCTTCATTTCTATTACCATTTCTTCATAACTTGGTACTTTAAATGAAAAATCTTTTCTATTATTAACAAGTGATTTGTTAAGATTTACTGTGTTGCTTGGATTAATATTAATGTAATTATTCTTCATATGTTTATTAAATAATTTTAGTAAATCGAATTTGTTTATAGTATCATTATTAACTAAGTTATATAAACCAGTTAAATTTTCTATTGCAGCTATTTCCATAGCTTTAGCAAGGGTTAATGTTGTAACTCCAGTCCATATTGCTTTTGTATATCCATCTATACTTCCATTTTGCTTCATAAACCAATTAAATAATCCGATTCCATTTTCCTTCATATCAGGACCTATAATTGAATTTCTAAAAGTTAAGTTTTTATTATCTATAACTTCTCCTAATGCCTTTGTTCTATCATAAAAAGTTTCTCCATCTTTAAAACTTTCTTCATTATATAATCCTGATTTTCCAGAGAAAACACAATCCGTACTCATATGAATAAGTTTTGTTTTTTTATCTTTTAAAGTGTCTGCAATAAAATGTGGTAAATAACTATTTAAATAAACTGCTTTTGATGGTTCTTTATCACAATCAGTATTTAAAATACCTATACAATTTACAACAATATCATATTCATTTTCCATTAAAATAGACTTTAATAACTTTTCATCTGTTGCATCTCCATTAATATTTTTACAATATGGAAATTTACTCTTTGAAAAAGCTGTAACATCATGACCTTGTTCTTGTAAGTATATAGAGATAGTATGTCCAGCCATACCAGTAGCACCTAAAATTAAAAATTTCATTTTCTTTCCTCCTAAATATTATTTAGTTATTGCAACCTCTTTAATTCTTTGCCACATTTCTAACTCTTTTTGTATATAATCAAGCTCTAATAATTTTTCTTTAATTTCTTCAATACTAAGAATTTTCGTATTATGAGAGCTATATTCTTTTTCTATAGATAGCTTTTCATTTCCAATCTCAAAATACTTATCATAATTTAAATCTCTTTTATCAGCAGGAATTCTAAAAAATTCTCCCATGTCTTCTGCATGCAAATATTCTTCTCTTGTCAATAGAGTTTCATATAGTTTTTCTCCATGTCTAGTACCAATTATTTTTATTTCATTATCAGCATCAAATAATTCTTTCAAAGCTTGTGCTAAATCTGCAATTGTTGAAGCAGGCGACTTCTGAACCATTATATCACCAGCTTCAGCATTTTTAAATGCAAATACTACTAACTCTACAGCATCTTCTAAACTCATTAAATATCTTGTCATATTAGGATTAGTTATAGTTAGTGGTTGTCCGTTTTTTATTTGTTCTACAAATAGTGGAATAACAGATCCTCGAGAAGCCATAACATTTCCATACCTTGTTCCACATATTACAGTTTTTTCTTGTGAAACAGTTCTAGATTTTGCTACAAATACTTTTTCCATCATAGCTTTCGATATTCCCATAGCATTTATTGGATATGCAGCTTTATCTGTTGATAAGCATATAACCTTTTTAACACCATATTCTATTGATGCTGTTAAAACATTTTCTGTACCAAGTATGTTAGTTTTAACAGCTTCAATTGGAAAGAACTCGCATGATGGTACTTGTTTAAGAGCAGCGGCATGAAATACATAATCAACTCCATACATTGCGTTTTTAACACTAGCTAAATCTCTTATATCTCCAAGATAAAATTTTATCTTATCATTTTTATAAAGCTTTCTCATATCATCTTGTTTTTTTTCATCTCTTGAAAAAATTCTTATTTCTTTTATATCTGTATTTAAGAATCTATCTAATACTGCATTACCAAAACTACCTGTTCCCCCAGTTATTAACAATATTTTCCCATTAAACATTTATATCAACCCCATTCTCATCATAATTTGTATAGTTATTAAAAATATAATCTAATCTATCTAACAAATTATACTTATTAAAATTATTATTACTATACTCAATAGCATTCTTTCTCATCATATCTAAATCTTCTTTTGTTTTTGATACTAATTCAATTATTTTCTCTGCAAGCATTTTATAGTCCTGTGCATTACTACATACCCCTGCTTTTGCATCCTTTATTACTTTTTGAATTTCTCCATCTGCAGATACAATTATTGGAATACCACAAGCAAGACAAGATTGCGTTTTAGCTGGTAATGTTATAGAAAACACTTTGCTTTTTGATAAACATATTAATGCAGCATCACAAACACTCATATAATAAGGTATTCTTTCAGCAGGCTGTTTATCTATAAAATTAAACATATCTTCAACATCTTTTTCTTTAACCATTTTAATTAAAGATTTCTTAAATCTTCCATCACCTACTATATTGAATTTTACATTTATTTTTCTACCTTTTAATATCTCTGCAGTCTTAGGTAAAATATCTAATCCTTGTGCTTTTCCAATATTTCCCGCAAAGATAATATTAAAATAATTATCTTTATTTATTTCCGTAACATTTAATTTATTATCATTAATAGGTTTATAAAAATCCTCTGCATATTGAGGCCAATATTCTAATACATCCAAACTAATACCTCTATTTTTAATTGAATCTATAAAGCTATTTGATGAAGTGAAAATTCTAGTGCTATTTTTATAAATATAATCAACCATTTTTCCCAAATATCCAATTAATAATTTATTTTTTATGCCTGTAACTATTTCAACATTTTCTGGCCAAAGATCAGTAACATATATATAGCAAGGTAGCTTTCTCTTTTTTGAATACCATACTCCAGGTAATGCTTGGGTCATAGGTGATACTTCATATATAAAGACCATATCCGCTTTAACTTTAGTTACTATATTCCATATAAATCCCGATATAACAAATGATAAGTAATTAAGTGAAAGCATAACTGGATTTTTTCCTCTTGCTATTATTGGAATTCTTATTATTTTAATACCTTCATACATTTCTTCATTTTTTTTAAAAAATCCATAACCTTTGTAAAATTTTCCTTCAGGATAATTAGGAATTCCTGTTAGTACCGTAACCTTATACCCTCTATTTATCCATTCCTTACAAATATCATTTATTCTAAATTGCTCTGGATAAAAATATTGTGAAATAACTAAAATATGCTTCTTTCTATTACTCTTTTCCATATTTAAAGCCTTTCTGTTTTATATATAGATTCATCAATATCATTAACTATGTAATTCTCTTTATATTTACTCATCTCTTTGTCATAAACTAAGCTACCAAAAGCTTTATTTATAGATGTTATATAATTTCCCATTATTTTCAATAATGGATTAAAAATCTTTGTTTCTCTTATTCTCTTCCCACTATATTTAGCAATCAATTTCACCAATTCTGAAGTATTAACATACTCATCATTTTGCGGGAAAAAAATCCCACATTCTTCATTTTTTATCATTATTCTAATAAATTCACATAAATTATCAATATGTAACATACTACGTTTATTTGATATATTGGGAAAAATAGGAGATTTCTTAGCTATTTTGGAAAGTAACTTATAATTACCTTTAGATCCCTTACCATATATCATCGGTGGTCTTATAATCACTATATTAAAATTATAATCTTGTAATTGCAGTATGCCTTTCTCTGCCTGCAATTTACTATCACCATAAAAATTGCTTGGAATAGGAATCGTATCAATATTTATTACTCTTTCTTTATTTATAAAACTGCTATCACCATAAACAATAATACTGCTCATAAAAATAAATTGTTTAACTCCATCATTTTTGGCTTTAAGTGCAGTTTCTATAGTTAAATCTCTATTAACTTTATAATATATCTCTTTCATCTTTGGATCAGTAGATACATGAGCTAAACCTGCAACATGAAACACTACATCATATCCTTCAAATGATTTTTCTCTCCAATTATTATTAATCATATCAACTGTGTTTATTTTATATTTATCTGGATACTGATTTAACCACTTTTCTAGACTTGTTCCTATATAGCTATTAGCTCCAGTAATTAATATGTTTTTCAGCATAGAATCACCCCTATTCTTTTAAATATACAAGTTAAACTCTCAAACTATTTTTTTATGTTCGTTAATACTATTTTTACTTTTTCTTAATTGCCAATATCATAAAACTAGTACTTACCATATTCAATCTAGTAATTATAATCTTAATTAATCCACCCCATTACCTAGAATACCAATTAAATACTTAAACTATTTTCTTTATTTTTGGATTTAGAACTTGAACCTTCTACGACCCCCTCTGCTTTAGCAACCTTAAATACTGTCATAAATATTATCTTTATATCTAAGATAAAAGATTTGTTTTCCAAATAGTATTTATCTAAGGTTGTCTTCTGCAAATCATTATTATGATCTCTCCCATTAATTTGTGCCCAGCCTGTTATTCCTGGCAAAAGCTTATGTACACCTTCTTTAGTTCTTAATTCCTTTAAGTGATACTGATTATATAAAGCTGGTCTTGGTCCTACAAAAGTCATTTCCCCTTTTAAAATATTAATTAATTGTGGAAGTTCATCTAAACTTGTTTTTCTAAGTATTTTTCCAACTGTTGTTAAATAACTTTTAGCATCTTTAAGCTTATCTGTTGCTACATTAGGAGTTCCAACCTTCATAGTTCTAAACTTATAAAGCTTAAATAACTCATTATTTTTTCCTATTCTGTTTTGTGTAAAAAACACTGGTCCTTCTGAGTTCAATTTTATGAATATTGCTACTATTAAAAATATTGGTGAAAATATAATTAAAAAAATTAAACTAATAAAAATATCAAGTAACCTCTGCATTCCTTCATCCACCCCCAAAAATTTATCTTATATAATACTACCTGATTCAATAATTGATTCTTTTTCTATGTTTTTCCCTTCTGTTATGCAAGCTCTAGCCTTTATAGTTGATAATTCTCCTATTTTCACCATGCTTCTAACTACAGCTCCAGATGAAATATGAACTCCTTTGCCAATAATTGAATCATGATCTATAACTGAGTTAATATTTAAAATACATCCCTTTCCAATAAAGCAATCTACATTTACTATTGCACCAGATAAAATAACTGTTCCTATATCAATTTTGCTATATTTACTAAGACTTGCTTTTGGATGAATTATATTAGGTACTACAAATCCTTCTTCTATAAGCATATCTATAAATCTTAATCTAACTTCATTATTTCCAATAGCTACAAATGCATATTTATATGTACTCTTAAAATTCCTATATTGATTTGTCCTTCCAACAACCTCAAAGTTATATACTTTATCTATGTTAGCATTGTCATCTAAAAAGGATATCTTCTTATATTTATTTTCTAATTCAGCTGCTTCTGCAACAACTTTCCCATGTCCACCAGCACCAATTATAAGTAAATTTTCCATTTCTAACTCATCTCATTTCCTATTAGGTATATATAATTATAAATTAACTACTTTTTTGTCTATAAGTTGGCACTATTTCTTCTATCTTAGGTATTAATTCTTTTTTATTATCTTTATCTATAATTTCTTTTAAATCTTTAATTTTTTTTCTTAATATATTTAAATCACTAAATATTGGTTTGCCTATAAATATCTTCTTATGACTTGTATTAGTAAGCCCCTCTTCACTCATTAACAACTCTTCATAAAGTTTTTCCCCTGGTCTAAGGCCTGTAACCTTTATTTTTATGTCTTTATTTGGTTCATAACCTGAGAGTCTTATTAAATCATAAGCTAAATCATATATTTTAACTGGTTCTCCCATATCTAGTACAAATATTTCTCCGCCTTTTGCAAAAGCTCCAGCTTGTAATACAAGTTGAGTGGCTTCAGGTATAGTCATAAAATATCTAATTATATTTTTATGTGTTACTGTAACTGGCCCCCCCTGTGCTATTTGCTTTTTAAATAGTGGAATTACTGAACCATTACTTCCAAGTACATTTCCAAATCTAACTGCTACAAATTTAGTGTGGCTAACCTTATCATAAGATTGTATTATCATTTCACATATTCTCTTAGTTGCTCCCATAACATTTGTAGGATTAACTGCTTTATCTGTGGAAATTAATACAAACCTTTCAGAGTTATATTTATCTGCACATTCAACAACATTTAATGTACCAAAAACATTATTCTTTATAGCTTCCATTGGGCTATCTTCCATAAGTGGAACATGTTTATGAGCTGCTGCATGAAAAACTATATCTGGTTTATATTTATCAAAGACTTGTTCTAATCTTTTTTTATCTCTAACTGAACCTATTAATACTAGTAAATTTAATTTGGGGTATTTATATCTAAGCTCATTTTGTATATCATAAGCATTATTTTCATATATATCGAAAATTATTAATCTATTTGGATTAAATTTTGATATTTGTCTGCAAAGCTCTGATCCAATTGAGCCACCTCCACCTGTTACTAGTACTGTTTTGTTTTTTATATAATTAGAAATACCTTGCATTTCTAACTCTATAGGTTTTCTTCCTAGTAAATCTTCAATTTCAACATCTTTGATTTGATTTAAAGATACCTTTCCATCTATTACTGAATATATACTTGGCATCATTTGAATCTTACACTCTGTCTTCTTACATTTATCAAGAATTTCTTTCTTATCTTCTTCATTCATAGATGGTGCTGCAATTATAATAGTTTCAATTTCTTTTTCTTTACAGACTTTAATTATGTCTTTTCTTGTGCCCTCTATTTTTATTCCTAAAATACTTTTTCCAACCTTATACTCATTATCGTCTATTAATGCAATTGGATTGTATTTACTATTTTTATTATTTTTCATTTCTTTAATTACTAGTATTGCTGCTTCTCCAGCACCTATAATTAATGTTCTTTTTAAATTGCTTACATTAGTTTTCACATCTAAAATATTAGTAAATCTACTATATATCCTAAAGGAAACTCTAAATCCAACTATAAATAAGATAACTAATATTCCAGATAATATTGCTACTGCATATGAAAAATCTATCTTAAATACAACTGTTAAAATTGTTGATATTACATTCCCAGTAATGCAGGCTCCTATAACTAAAAGAAATTCATCTATACTTGCATAGTTCCATATACTTTCATACAACTTAAAGAAATAAAAACTTATTAAATAAATAGCTATAAAAACTATAGCAATTTTTTCATAATCTTTTACTAATTGAAGAAATATTCCATATTCATATCTAAAATAAATTGCTAAAACATATGCTATATTTATAAGTATTGCATCTACAAGAATCAATATAAAGCTTCTGTATTTTCCTAACTCCTTCATTTATTCACCTACTTTACTTTAACCCCTTATTTTTTAAAAATATCTAATAATCCCTTTTTTTCTTTTATTGCGTTACCAATAAATTTAATTTCATCATTATTTAAAAGTTTTTCCCCTGACTTTTTTAAATAATTAAAGTAGTTATTATCAATAGCTTTTAATGCTTCAACACCCAACTTCATATTCGGATTTCTTCTTTTGTCTCTATGAGCATCTGATCCAAAAAAGCTGTATATTTTATTTTTCAAGAAAATTTTTGCTGTTTTCTTAACTTCCTTGCCAAAATCTCCAGTTAAACTTCCAATATTAAGTTGAAATAAAAAACCTTCTTTAATAAATTCATTTATTAAAGAAGGTGATTTTATAAACTTAATATATCTTTCTGGATGTGCAATAATAGGCACAATTCCTTTTAACTGTAGTTCATATAAAATCTCTATCACTTCTTCAACTGAAAAGTTTCTCATATTAAACTCAATTAACATATATCTTGATTCATTTATTGTTCCAATTATTTTATTTTCAAAATTTTCTAATATTTTTCTATTAAAATAAACTTCTTGACCACAATAAATTTCAATATCTATCTCATTATACTTAGCCAAAAGACTTATTTCTTTTGCTTTTTCTTTAACCTTAATTATTGGCACTTCATAATATCCTAACAAGTAATGAGGAGTAAGTACTAATTTTTTAGTACCACCCTCCTTTGCCTGTTTTAGCATATTTATAGTCATCTCTTTTGATTCTGAACCATCATCAATTCCCCAAATTAAATGAGAATGAATATCTACCACAAAACCACCTCATTTTATTATTTAATCAATCTTTAATTTGCACATTTTTTACCCTAATTTATACTAAATCAACTTTTTGATACTGTGCCTTATACATTTATATAAATTCAAACTTTGGAGGAATTCACTCCTTACCTCTTCACTATTACTTCTTACCTATTACTTCCCACCATAATAGTAGTAATATTTACTTCTACTTACGTCAATTCCATTTAAAACTGTTCCTATAATATTTGCATTCACCTTTTTTAAAAGATTGATTGCATTATGAACTGAATCCTTTTTTGTTCTTTCAGATCTCACTACTAATATAGTTCCATCTGCCTTTGTTGATAAAATTTGTGAATCTGTAACAGCTTGTACTGGTGGAGTATCTAAGATTATATAATCAAAGCTACCCTTTAATTCTTCCAGTAGGTTTTCCATTACTTTTGATGAAAGCATTTCAGATGGATTTGGTGGTATTTTACCTGAGGTTAATAAAACTAAATTTTTATTGCATTTATGCATAGCTTTATACAAATCAGCATTTCCTACCATTACATCTGATAAGCCAATTAAATTTGAAACTTTAAACTTTTTATGTAAACTTGGTTTTCTTAAATCGCAGTCTATTAATATAACTTTCTTATCTCCTTGAGCCATACAAAGAGCTAAATTTCCTGCTGTAGTTGATTTTCCTTCTCCTGGCTCTGAACTTGTTATAACTATTACCTTATATTCTTTATCAAAAGATGAATATTGTATATTTGTTCTTAACGTTCTATAGCTTTCTGCTGCTATAGACTTAGGTTCCTTTTCAACTATAAACATAACTTCCTCCTAAGACTCCTTTACTGTAGGTATTGATCCAATTACAGGAATTTCGAATTCTCTTTCTAATTGTTCCTTATTTTTGAAAGTATTATCTAAGAATTCTAATAAAAAGGCTAATCCCACTCCAACCATTAAACCAAGTAAAAATGCTATTGCAATATTCATCTTTTTATTTGGACTAACTGGTTTTTCTGGTACTTCTACAGCTTCTATAATTTGTATATTTCCATTTGGAACTAACTCCTTAGAAGTTTTTATAAATTCATCAGAAATCCCTTCAATAACTACCTTAGCTTCCTGAGGACTATTACTCTTATATTTAACTTCTAAAATTTGAGTATCAGCTACAGTAACTACTGTAAGATTTCTTAATACATCTTCTACTTTTAATCTTAGTCCAACTTCTTTTAAAGCTTTAGAAATTAAATCCTTAGTTTTTATAGTTTCAGAATATGTCTTCATTAACTGTTGATACATAATTACGTCACCTTGGTTATAAGCTTTATTTTCACCTTCTTCCTTCCCTATAAAAACCTTAGTATTTGCTTCATACTTAGGCTTAATTACAAAAAAGCTTAATGTAGCTGAAACCATGGTTGCAATTAATGTAATACATACTATCATTAGCCATCTTTTTTTTAGAGCTTCAAATAGCTCCTCTAAGCTTATCATTTGATCTTCCAAATTACTTCCTCCTAACAAAACATAAAAAATATTTTTATTAATTTATATAAGCTAAGAATTTATTGATAAAAAGTTCTTTTATTTATTTATACTTTTTATTCAATATATAACAGTAATATTTAATACTCTTTTAAATTACATAAAACATTATAACATAACTTTCATTTTTTTCATTAAAAATATTCATATTTTTACAATTTCACCTATATTATTACAATTTAATAACAAATATTATATTTTTTTTATATATTTTTAATATCATTAGATTTTGCATTTTTTACAATATAAAAGCACTATTTTTTTATAAATGCAAAAATAGTGATGGTAAAGTTGAAAAACTCCAAGTAGAAAACAATGTCACTACTTGGAGTTAATTTTATCATTTTAAATTTTTATTATCCGTGGATACCTTGAGAAAAACTTAAAATTATTATTTTTATTATAATTTTTTTGCAATCATAGTAATATCAAATATATCTATAATGTTATCTAAGTTCAAATCATATTTATGTTTCCAGTTATCACTTTCCTTTGATATTCCATACCTTAATGCTAATGCACTTAAATCTTCAATATCTATAATACTGTCGTTATTAAAATCTTCATTTATTTTTAAAGAAATTTTATCAATCTTCGTTGAATCTATATTTAAAATATTATCAGTTATATACAGTCCATATATTCTATGTTCTGATGTGTATATAGTTTTTATCTCCTTAGACTTTATATTATAACTTTTAACTTCGTACCCATCTGAAAAATTTAATGTATTATTATATCCAACCATACATATTGGATTTATTCCTTGAAGCTCTAGTTTGCTATTTCTTCCTAATAAATCCATAGAATAAATATCATTCCTATTTGATGATAAATAATAAAGCTTATCATTAACTCTAGATAAATCATTATTATTATAATTTCTTAAAAACTTAAAGCTTTCATCATTACATTCTGGATATTGGCTTTTGTTCCAAGTATGGCTTGTACTCATTTCTTCATTTGATTTATTAAAATAAGTATATCTTCTCTTATTTGTTTCTGGAACAGGATCATTAAAAGTAACATCAATATTGTAATAATTACCATTTATCTTAATATAGTTCCAAGCATGATTCATTTCATCGCTAGTTATTATACCACTTTCTATACCTAACTTATTTGCTAATAATTTTACTGCTTTTGCATATCCATCACATACAGCTACACCATTTACTAAAGCTCCATAGGCAGTATGAGAAATATCTGGTATAGTATTACTTTGATAATTATCATAGTCATAAGTAACATTATCTAATAAATAATCGTTTATTATATACTCAAGAGTTAATTCATCGCTAGAATTACTTAAATATTCTTCCATAATATAATTAACCTTATTATTAAATGCATTTGTCATTTCTTGTATTTCTGAATTATCATATTGATATTGTATTTTTAATTGGCAGATAACTAACTTTCCTGTATTTCTATCATAGGAATAGCTTATGGATACATTATTTGGTGCATAGAAAATATCTGGTTTTTCGTATATAGTATCAAAATAATTTGAAAGTATATTCTCTACATCATTATAATGTATGTCTTTACATAATTCAGAAATATCAATGATAGATTCAATATTTAAAAGAGATTCGTATATCTTCTCTTTTATTGCTGAATAATTTAAAGTATCATCATTTAATGTAGTATTATTGTTATATTGACTTTCTTTAATAAATACATCAGATTTTCTAATATCTACTATATTCTTTTCAACTTTATTTTTATCCTTATACTTATAGTAGTCACTTAAGTTCATATTAACTCCATTATTATTTTTTACATCTGCTTTAACTATATTAATACTTCCAAAACAAATTAATAAACAGACTAAATTAATTATTGATATTATTCTTTTCATTATTTTCCCCCCATTTATGTATTGTTAGTGTAAAGTTTTTACACTACTTTTTTTCTATTTTTCTTTATATATCAAGGTTTCGAAAGTTTTTTTGCATAAAAAAACAACGACCCCCTAATTTCATGTTAAAATTGAATCTCCTACCAAACAAAAATAACCATGAAAGGATGTCGTTATTGTGGATTCAATTATAACTTATTTACTTGCATATAATCAATATTTAATTAAAATTATTTATCAACTTCTTTTATTCATTTCAAAGCATATTCCACTTACAAGTATCACTACTAGTATTAGTATATAACCTAAGCTAGAATAGCTTTTATTAGAAACATTACTATCACTTGAATTAGAATATAATATTTTATCTTCTTTTTTTACAGTCTCTTCACTAATTGATTCAATTTTATCCTTATCTTTACTAATTGATTCAATTTCATTCTTATTCTTATCCTTTTCATTTCCTAAAGTTCCACCATTTTTGTTAGAGGTATCACTGTAACTATCATTATTATTTACACTATTGGATTTACTAATTTCTACATTGTTTCCTGTACTACTATTTTCAGTAGAAGTATTATCTTCTTTGGAATCTTTGTTAGTTATGCCTTCTTGTTGATTTCCTGTATTAATTTCATTATTATAGCCAATAAAATTATAAGAATAATTATCTACACTATCCTTCACTCTTTTTACTAGCTTAACTTTCATTATATCTTGTCCAATTTGTATATCATCATTTAAAACCTTTGCATTTATGATAGCTAAGATTCCATTTCCATCAATACCTTTTTTATCTCCTAAAAAAGTAAAAGAATAAGATGTTCTATTCTTATCAGTATCTACTTCTCCACCTATTTCCATTATTTCGTCTTTATACTTTTTTATAGTATCTCCTGCATTTATACTAATTATATCTAAATCATTTTTATCATAACTAAAATCTACTGATGCAGCATATAATGCATTTAACCCCTTCATATTCACTAAAATATTTATGTATTCTCCACTTTTAATTTCACCTTCAACAATAACTTCTACGCTTGTTGTATTTGCATATACTTTCGTAGGAAAGATAAATATTATTGCTAATATTAAAAATCCTATATATTTTTTCATTTTTATCTCCCATTTTCAAATTAAGATATGTGTTTAAATATAATATAAAACTATTCCATCAGCCTCATAAAATGCTGATATTAACACCTCCTTCTTTATTCATATAAATGTATAAAGTTCATATTAATTGTATCTTATAATATTATACATTATATTTCCATTAACTAAAATAAAATTATTGAATGTCTGACTTGAATTTTATATTTATTTTTAAGCTATACTAATTAATTTTCTTGTCTACCTTGAATCATCTATTAACGTAATTCTTTAATAAAAATCTTATTATTTTATCCCCACTGTATAAATTCCTAAATATTATAACATATTCCTCGATAATTTTGTTCATATATTTTACTCAATTTCTACTAATAATCATTTATTTATCCATATCATTTACATATTTTTGTATTTATAGTAAAATCATAATTGAAAATAATTTAAGGGGGTTTTTTAATTGAAAAACAAATTTAAATTTTTTAAAAGTAAATTTTCTATATTATTATCATTTTTATTTTTCTTTCAATTAATATTATTTAATACAAATAATATTGCATTTGCAAATACTTTAACTTCTACACCTTCCATTTCATATACAGTAAATGGAGAAACTAATGTTGGAAATACAATTGAAATAGTTATCAATGTATTGAATGTAACTGATCTATATGGAGGATCTGTTGATTTTCTATATGATCCAAGTATATTAGAAGTTCAAAGTATTAATAATGGTAATGTATTTGGAAGTAATTCTGTTCTAACACCACTTGGCGCTAATGGCAAAATAAATAATGGACAAGCATCCTTCGCTATTTCTCTAAAAGGAGATAAATCTGGAGTAAATAGTAATGGTACTTTAGCTGTAATAAAGGCAAAAGTGCTTAAGGAAGGTATAGTTAAATTAAATACAACTCCTTCTAATGAAGCTTTAGATTTAAGTAGTAACACTATAAGAGTTAAATTAAGTAATTCTAATAGTAGTAGTATAGAATATACTGCCAATAATAAAGATATTGCTTTAGCAAATAATTCTTTAAATATCGCTTCTATTGATACTGATAAGGTTTCTCCTCAAGCCATTAATTCTACTATTAGAGTTTCTCCTAGAGCTACTGGAAATGGCACTTTAACTTATAAGTTCTGGATTTATGATGGTTATTCTTGGACTGTTCCTCAAGATTTCTCTTCTAAGAGTTACTTTGATTGGACTCCTTCTACGGCTGGTACTTATAGAATTTGGGTTGATGTTAAAGATTCTTCTGGTAATATAGTTTCTAAAGAAATATCTTATGTTATCAATGATAATCTTTTAGCTATTTCTTCTATTGATACTGATAAGACTTCTCCTCAAGCCATTAATTCTACTATTAGAGTTTCTCCTAAAGCTACTGGAACTGGCACTTTAACTTATAAGTTCTGGATTTATGATGGTTATTCTTGGACTGTTCCT
>ERZ857882.1331-NODE-1331-length-29307-cov-4.281759_pt1 | contig 29307 bp, 25 predicted proteins | sample MGYA00519697_ERZ857882 | MGnify/ENA primary metagenome ERZ857882 (study PRJEB31778, sample SAMEA3449373) | human gut metagenome | biome: human gut; feature: human-associated habitat; material: faeces | place: United Kingdom | collected 2010/2012 ...
ATTATTGGCCCTTTTCAGGCCATACTCGCGCGCAAGCACGTCGGTATAGCGGTTTTGCTCGCAAGACGCGCCCACGCCAAAAGTGATGCTATCGCCCAAAAAGTTCACAACCGCATTTTTTAGCTCCATGCCGCCCGCAGCCCCCTTTAACAAGCAACGCCGCAAATGCGGCGGCGTTTTTCCACTGCCGTTTTACCATAGAAACGGCGCAGCGTCAAGGGGGGAACGGCCATAACGGGCCCGCATTTTCCACAGGAGCGGTTCAAATTACGCCCGTCCTTTGAAAAGAACTTCCTGCCAAGGGGCGGCGGTCCAATGCGCTGCCGCCCCTTGGCTCTCCTGCCCCTGTTTCGGTATTCCAGCCCCTGCCGCCGGTTTCGCCATCATGGGACTTCAATCCAAAAACCGGCGGGGTTCGCTCATTCGCCCAGCTTTTTGCCGCTTTGCTTGGCCTTTCCCTGTATTTCAGGAACGGGGGCTTCCTCGTTACGGGGCAAGTTTTGCTTGTGGTTTTGCTGCGTGCGCTTAGGATCGCGCGGGTCAATGCGCTTCATGCCTTGTTTGGCCATACCCTTCACCTCAAGCCTTAGTATGATTGAAAGGCAGGCGCTTTACTCGCGGGGCCTCGTTCGCCGGAAGCAGGCCGGATTTATAAAACGCTGCGCTCTGCTAAAAAGGAAACAAACGCCTCCGCCAGCTTCCGGCAGCCTTCACGGTTGGGATGCGCGCCATAACGGGCAATGTGGCTTTGCTCCCCCCCCATTCCCAAAACGGGCGTTACATCAAAAACACAGGCGACATACCGCGACAGTTCCGTTAAAATATAGCGATTGATGTTCCGCCAGCAGCCTATTTGCGCGCCCTGCCAGTTGAAGGGCGGAACGGTGAAGAAGATCACCTCGCAATATGGGCGCATTTGCTGCGCAAGCCGCCGCAAATCGCCTTTGATCTGCTCTTCGCTACGGCCCTGCAAAAGATCGTTTACCCCAAAGCAAACGCAAAGCAGATCCGTGTGCCTCGCCTTTTTCATCCAGGCCCCGCCGCTTGCGGCGTCAGCCGCCCGCCCATAACCAATTCCCAAATTCCAGAAGGCGTATTCCCCTCCAAGCATACTGGCGGCCTGGGCCGCCCAATGGTCGTAGGAGCCGCGCTCCGTTCCAATGCCCTGCGTGATGGAATCTCCCCAGAAGGCAATGCGCTTTTTCACCGTTCTGCCGCAGGCAACCATGCCCGGCAGCGGCGTTTGGCATGTGGATTGATAGACGCCCTGCTTCCATTCATATGCGGGAACCAGCAACTCCTCATGATACGGGATTTGCGTTCCGGAAAACGAAAGCTGAAGTCCAATCGCTTCTCCGGGAGAGGTTTCAAGCTCAACAGGATCGGAGAAGAAAGCATCTCCTGGAAATACCGTCCTGCCGTTTCTGCCTTCAAAACGCACGGCCGCCGCCTTAGGCGGCAACGCTCCCCGAAAAAGCGCGCGGCTGTCCGCGCACACGAAAGCATGAAGGGCGTGCAGCGTCCACTCGCCTCCGGGCATGTTCGCACGGCTGATTGCGCCATCCGCATAGGTGGAATCGATCGTGTTGGTAAAAAGGAAGCGGTACGCCAGCCTGCCGTGCGCAAACGGCCTGTAAAAAATACGCGTCGTGTGAATGCCGGGCGCCGGCGTAAACCAAAGCTGATTCCCGCTTCCCGCCAGCGTGTTAGACACATAGCCGCATCGCTTCATCGTCCGCCCTCCTCTTCCATGGGAATATGAATGGTTACGGTAGTTCCAACGCCCTGCTCGCTCTTGCAGCTCAGGCCGTACTGGGAACCATAAGCAAGCCGCAGCCTGCTGGCAATGTTGCGAATGCCGTAGCCGCCGGGCGGATTGTCCATCTCGTCGTATTGCGACGAAAAATTCATTTCCAGCTGCTCCCGCGCCATGCCCACCCCATCGTCGCGCACAGAAATGAAGATGTCGTTGTCCTCCTGCCAGGCTTTGATGAACAGCGCTCCCTCTCCGCTTGCTTTTTCAAAGATACCATGAATGACGGCGTTTTCGATAATGGGCTGTAACACGATTTTAAGAATCAGGCAATCCTGAATATCCTCCTGCAACTCCCATTGCGCATGAATGCGGTTTTCAAAGCGCAAGTTTTGAATTTTCAAGTACATCTGCGCATGGGTAAATTCATCCTTTAAGGGTATGCGCTCGCGCCCGCGGCTGAGGGAAAGCTTATAAAACCGCGCCAAAGCGGCTACCAATTCCGTTATTTCCGGCACATCCTTTTGAATGGCCAAGCAGTTGATCGTATCCAGCGAATTGTACAGGAAGTGGGGGTTAATTTGCGCCTGCAGCGCTTTCAGCTCCAGATTTTTGATCTGCAATCCATAGGCGATCTTTTCTTCCATCAATGATTGCAAACGGCCGACCATCCTGTTGAAGTGCTGAATCAGCCGCCCAATTTCATCCTTGCTGTTGGAGGGGAACTGCACGTTCACACGGCCGTTCTCTACCTCCTTCATAGCATGCGCCAGCTGAGAAATGCGCCTGAGCAAACCGTTGCTAACAAAGTAGGACGCGGCATACGCGCCAAAGGCCAAAAGCAGCATTGCAAGCAGCAATTCGTTTCGCAGCTCGCGGCTTGCCTGAAAAATATCCGAGTGGGGCAAAACCGTCGTTAGCGTCCATCCGCAAGAGGGAAGCATTGCGCTGTACACAAAGCAATCTCCCCCATCCAGTTGGATGGTCAGCCATTCGTTTTGCGGCGTTTCCCGCAGCGCCATCGCCGCGGCCTCCGTGATGGTTCTATCCGGATTCCGGCCGGAAAAGGAAGCGACCCTTCCATTTGAAAGCAGCAGCAGCATGCCATTGGGCGTTGTGGTGGCCTGGGATATGGCTTCCTCCAGCAGCGCGGCGTCCAAATCCACGCGCAGCACCGAAAGGGGATGCAGGCTCGCCGTCGGGTCGTATAGCATGCGCATGCAGGAAAACCACGCCCGCTCCTCCGCGGGCTGATCGGCGTAGTCTTTAGGGGTAAACCATTTTTCAGCCGGCTCGCTGAATAACCGCTGATACCAGCTATCCGCCGTATGGTTAAGCAGCGGAAAAACATCCTGATGATCGTTGGCGTACAAATAATCGTTCTTCACATACAGGCTGATACGGCTCACGCCGGACAGGCTTTTGAGATGCTCAAAGGTTACGCATAGGGAACGCGCATCCTCCAGCTGCCGGATATAGGGATAATCCTGCGGATCGGTGGAGGACATCTGATAAATCAACTGGTCATGCGTAAGAAGTTCAATAACGTGGTTAACCTTTTCCACCTGGGACACAACGGCCGCATAGGACTCCTGAAAGGTCTTTTGCGCCGCGGCGATGGACTGGCTTTCCAGCACGCTGCCAATCCTGGCGGAAGCGTAGATGGCATAGCACACCAAAGGGATCAGCAGAAAGACGAAAAAGATCATCAACAGCTTTGTTTTCAGTCCCCTGTCCTGGATAAACTGCCGCACACGCTTAAACGCCTTCATAATGCCGCTCCCTGTATTCGCGCGGGCTCATGCCCACTTCTTTGGTAAACACTCGGGTGAAATATTTGCCGTCAGCATAGCCCACTTTCCCGCCCACTTCGTAAAGCTTCAACGAGGTATCGCTAAGCAGCTGCTTTGCTTTATCCATGCGCAGCATGGTGAGCGCCTTAAGAATGGTACAACCCGTTTTTCTTTTGTAGATCGAGCAAAGATAGCTGGTGGTAAAATTCAGCCTTCTCGCAATCGCGTCAACGGATAGGGCTTCCTCCGTATAATGCCCTTGCAGATAATCGTTAACAAGCCGCACAGGATCAAAGGATTGCCGCTGCAAGGCTTCAAAATAAGCCGCGACGAGCCGCCGCATTTCCTGCCGCAGCGCCGGCAGGCTTTCAATGATAGGAATCCGCGCGGCAAACGCCTCGTACTGGGCGCATATGCTTTTTAACCCGTTGAGCATGGAGGCCTCTTCCAGCTCCGCCATCAGCCGCATAAAAACGGCGCGCGCATATTCGGGCGGCGTGGCCTCGCAGGCTTGCAGCTCATCCATCAGGGCATCAAAAAAGGCCATCGCTTCGCTTTGCTCCTTTGCCTTTATCAGCGTATAAAAAGCGCCCAGCCTTTCCTTGGACAGATGGAATACCTGATCGTTCAAAGGCGTGAGCGCCTGGGCCGGGCCGCGGAAAAACGCGATGGCGGGATTGCTGGAAATATACTCCTTCCAGCATTCCTCCCGCAGCTGCGTCATCAACGCAACAATCTGCCCAATATCAATGGGCTTTTCAATATAGCCGTCCACCTTTAGCGAAATAGCGCCCTTGAGGTATTCCTTATCCGAATAGCCGCTTAAAAACACCAGCTTGCTCTGCGGGCAAATTTCACGCGCCCTGTTGGCAAAGTCAATACCGTTCATGTGGGGCATCTTGATATCGCTGATGATAACGGAGGGCGGCTCCTGGCGGATGGCCTCCAACGCGCGCAGGCCGTTTTCAGCGCAACGGACGCTGTCAAAGCCGATGTCCTGCCAGCGAATAAACCTCGTCAGCGTATCGCGAACCAATGTTTCGTCATCCACAATCAAAACGGAAAACACGATGGATTCCTTCTTTCATTCTCTGTGCGCCTATACACAAATTCTTCAGAAGAATGATTTGCATATTCGGGAATCTGGGAGGATATGTGGCCTGACTGCATAAACAAATCCATGGCGTAGGCATAAAAATTCAATGCACTCATATCTGGAGACCACATATCCCCACCCCCTTCCACCGTTTACTCGCGATTATCTGATCAGCTTTACAAGTTCATCTGAATACGAAAGGCCTTCGAGTTCTTTCTTGAACATGGTCATGATCTCATATGTCTTGTTGAGATAGTCATCGCTGGTTGTACAACCATCAGTGAACTGCTCAAACATGATTTCCAGTCCACCTCGGACATAGTCATGAAAAAGCTCTAGGCACTGCTTGAGTTCTTCAGCCTTCTCAGGCTGTGTATCTAAGCGAAATGCACGGTCAATTCTTTCTTCGGGTGTCATCTCTATTGTCTTATCAAGTAACATAGCCATGCGGTACAAGAAAATGCAGTTTTCTCTTTCGTTAGCGTAGGCATCTGCATATATACGCGCACGGGAATCGGAGATTGTATCACGCTCTGCAGTCCGCGAATAAAGTAAGCCCCAAATGGCAGCGTTCATATACACATCAATGTACCGCTCAAATAGTTTTGCAGATGTGGGATTACTTGGATCCTGATCATCTCGGGCATTCTTTTTCGCAAGAAACTTGAGGTATGTGGCATGCTTACCTATGAATGTATAGTCATTTTCAAACATGTTTCAGCCTCCTTACTTAAGCCGTGTATAAGTCTCACTGACCTTATCCAAACGATACCTCATTCCCACACGACCGCTCATAACAGGTTCAGCGTAATTCCAGTCCTTTTGCATTACAAACATTATTACCTGCTCTGCTGTCTCGGGAAGAACCTTGGAAATGTTTGCGGTATGTGTCTCGTCTGCATTAGAGAAAGGAGCATCCATGACAAGAGGATACGGCTCGGAAGAAAGATCGAAATCACTTTCTTTTCCATCAGAAATGATCTTTTTCTTTGCAAGCGAAACCAAGCCGGCAATGAATGCAAAATTCTTTACACGGTTAGAACCTTCGGATTCACCCGCAGCAATTTCTCTGTCAGAAACGGTCGTGAGAAGTTCAACATGGTATTTTGCATCAATAGCCACACGCCGGTGTCCATGATACATACGCTCAAAAATCTCATTGACCTTTGCTTCCAAGTCTTCCCTTATCGTAAGCTCTTTAGCCTTATATGTTTCCTCCAACCATTCCTTGATCGTTTCAGCATAAGCAATGAGCTCCATAGCCTCTCTATTCTTGCCAGAAACAGCAGTTAGGCCATCGTAGCAAAGAAGCTCTCCATTCGAGCGTTATTGTAGTGGCAGCCAGTGTCGCTAATGCTTCTTGTGCGACCTTGCAGCGTTAGCGCGCCTGGTGGAACTGCTGGCTGGTGAACAGACTGCTCCTGTCGGAACGAAGAATATTACCCGCTATTTGGATACTGCATCAGGCGTTCTTTTGGGCTAGATGTATAACTCAGCCATTATGTTATCGCCTACGCCTCTGGGAGCCAGCGATTGTCAAGGGAAGTGTTGAGGTAATTGCTGATAACTTATCCTCTGGGCCTTGGCGAGCATGGCAAAATCAAATCGTAACACGGTGTAACGATATAAAGCGTACACAGTGTTACGATTAAAAGCGTACACGGTGTAACGATATATCAGGGGTATTCATTTTTTGACTGGGAAAACGGCGGTCGAGGAGTCAAAAGTGCGACCTGCTGCGCGGAATGGGAGAAGGGATGAAATGAGGCTTTGACAGAAGCCAAACTAATCTTGCATAATAAAGACTGAATCGGGCTGATTTTCGGACATATCAGCCCATATTCGCATCTCAAACGCCAAAAAACTGCAAAATGAAAGGACTCCGACATTGTATCAATATCGGAGTCCTTTGGTGGAAACAGTGGTCAATATTGATACGAACCCTGCTCCAATGCAACCGGCATCTCTGACGGTTGCATTATAGCATAAGTGGTTGCATTTTTCCAAGGCGGTTGCAAAGATCTTAAATGGTTTCCTGCTCCGCACATAAATAGTCAAAGCCTGAACCGAAGCGTTTTCGTGGCAGACTTTTCGCATCAGAGATCCTGCAAATCCGCATCCGGCAGATCATTTTCCATGTTGTCCCGGGCCAGATCGTTGTCCAGTTCCTTGTAGGCCTTGGAAATGGGCCTTTCCGTATGGAAAACCTTCTGGTCGGGGCCGGATGTGCCGCTGATGATGGGATTAGCGTCTTTCTTGCCGTTCTTGGCTTTGCCCTGAATTTCGGGAACAGGAGGCATTTCGTTTTTGGGTTGGGTGTGCGTGCGCTCTGGTCGTGCCATACCTTGCTTGGCCATATCAATCACCTCTGCTTCAGCATTCCCCCTTGTCTATAAGCTCATTCATGGACAGCTCGTTCACGGGCGGCAGACAGCTATGTCCACGGCAGATGTAGTAGGTGGTTTTATTGTTTTTCAGCGGATAATCGGCAGTTGGTTTCTGCAGGATGATCGCCGTATCCACAGGCATCTGCAAGGGAAGGTTTGAGATATCGGTTGCATCGTCCAGCACCACTGTGACTTTAGACGGCGGATTTTCATGATTCAGTAATGCCAGAAGGAACATAGCATGCCCCGTCGGATACTGGGCTGCCTCTTTTGCCAGGAAGTCCAGTTGATGCTGAGCATCATGCTCAATGGATTCATCCGCAGTCAACTGAGATAGCCTCACCAGGTTCCATGCCATCAAGGAATTACCGCTGGGAATCGCTCCGTCATATGTTTCCTTGGGTCGAAGAATCAGGGATTCGTGGTTATCTCCATAGAAGAAATAGCCACCGTGTTCTTCATCTCGGAATTGCCGGTTCACTTCATGATACAGCTGCCTGGCCTTCTCAAGATATGTTCCATCAAGGGTAGCCCCATACAGCGCCAGCTGCGAAAAAAGATACGCCGCATAGTCATCCAGAAAGCCCCTTACTCCATGTTTGCCATTGCGATAACTGACATACAGCGTATCGCAATTCATCAGGTTTTCTGTCAGGAATTGATCTGTCCTCTTTGCCGCATCTAGATAGTCGGCCTTTCCGCCGGCCTGATACAGCCAGCAAAATGCGGCGATCATCAGGGCATTCCAACTGGTCAATATCTTGTCATCAAGATGCAGGGAATGGCGCTCCCTGCGGTAGACATACAACGGCACGAACAACCGCTCAAAAGATTTGTCCTCAGGATCGCTGTGCAACAGATTAGGAATATTTTTGCCTTCAAAATTGCCGGAGGACGTTATATCAAAGTGCTGGCAGAACGCCTTGCCGTCTTTCTTGCCCAGCACACGTATGATCTCTTCTGGAGCGAACAGATAATACTTGCCCTCCTCGCCTTCGCTGTCAGCATCTTGTGCGCTGTAAAAACCGCCCTCGGGTGAGGTCATTTCCCGAAGGATATATGTCGCTGTTTTCTCAGCGATTTCCAGATATAGCTGCTTTTGAGTAATAGCATACGCCTGACAATACGCCATCATCAGCAGGGCATTATCATAGAGCATCTTCTCAAAATGCGGAGCCAGATAACGTTCATCCGTGGAATATCGGCAAAAGCCAAAGCCGATGTGGTCGAATAAACCGCCTCGATACATCTGCAGCAGAGTATGCTCTGTCATGTGCAGGCAGACTTCATCCTCATAGCGTTCATGGAAAGTCATTAGGAACAGCAGATTGTGGGGCGTTGGAAACTTGGGAGCACGGCCAAATCCACCGTTTTTACGATCATAGATGCGCTTATCAAGCTGAATGGCTGATTCCATCAGCGCATCAGGTAGTGTCATTGTCGTTGCTTGGTCCTGTGCCAGATGATGAAGCAGTTTATCCGCCTGCTGCAGCAGTGCCTCACGGTCACTCTCCCACTTTTCATGGATAACTTCCAGCAGTTCCTGAAAGCCAATCATCCTCCCTCGGGAGCACTTCGGAAAATACGTTCCGGCAAAGAAGGGCTTCTGATCCGGCGTCATAAAGATGCTGGTAGGCCAGCCACCGCTGCCGGTAAATGCCTGACAAAAAGCCATATAGATGCTGTCTACGTCTGGACGCTCTTCCTTGTCCACCTTGACGGAAATAAAATACCGGTTCAGAATCTCAGCCGTTTCCTCATCCTCAAAGCTCTCATGCGCCATCACATGGCACCAGTGACAGGTGCTGTAGCCGATGCTGAGAAACAACGGTTTGTCTTCCTCCTTGGCCTTACGGAAGGCTTCCTCACCCCATGGATACCAGTTTACTGGATTATCTGCATGCTGAATGAGATAGGGACTGGTTTCATGCTGCAATCGGTTGGGCATTATGATCACATCCTTTTATCGTCGGTCGCCGGGTTGTCAATGAGCGTTCCGTCCTCTGCAAAGCGGGAGCCGTGGCAGGGGCAATCCCAGGAATGCTCAGCCTTGTTGTATTTGAGTGCGCAGCCCATGTGAGGGCATCGGGGCACTGTGGGTGTCAGCAGGTTGATGGTCGTTTCGGCAGCATTCAGGAAAAGCTGCGGATGCAGGATGCTCCGGCACGGGTTGAATACATCGGCATAGGGATTGTCTTTTCCTTGTACCAGATCGGTCAGAATGTCTGCCGCCACCATGGAAGAAGTCATCCCCCATTTGTTGAAACCGGTCGCCACAAACAAGTCGGGCGTGTTCGTAGCGTATTGTCCGATATAAGGCACAAAATCCAGCGTCATGCAATCCTGCGTCGCCCATCGTGTAACGATTTCTGCTTTGGGATAATGCAGCTTTGCGAAGTGTTCAAGCTCATGCCAGTTGCCTCCATGTTTGCCGCTGCGATGACTGCCTCCGCCAAGCAGCAGCGTATCCTGAACATACCTGAAGGACAGCCCCTTCTCGTCTTCGTCCGCATACATTCCATCGAAAGATGGCGCGTTTTTCAAAGCCAGCACATAGGAACGGTGCTGGTACAGCTTGATGAAGTATCCTCCATGCTTATTCAGCAGAGGAAAATGCGTGGCGACGATAATTTTCTTCGCTGAAATCGTCCCACTGTTTGTGATGGCTTTGTCCGGCATCAGATGGCGCACCTTGGTATGTTCATAGATGCGCAGACCTTTGGCGATCCCGGCAGCAAACTTCAGTGGATGAAACTGTGCCTGATGAGGGAAGCGTACTGCACCAGCAACCGGAAAAGGAAGCGGTAATTCTTTTTCAAAGTTTGCATCAAAATTTAGCTTATGCAGTGCGTCCAGTTCCTTGTCGATCTTCCGGCGGTTATCCAGCGCATAGACAAAGGCATCCTGCTCTTCAAAATCACAGTCTATTCCCTGACACAAGTCTCGATACTGCTGCAAAGCAATCTGGTTAGCTTCCAGATAGAGCCTCGCTTTCTCTATACCCATTTTGCGGATCAACGTATCATAAATCAGCCCATGCTGTGAAGTGATCTTTGCGGTGGTATTCTTCGTGATACCGCAGTACAGGGTGTCCGCTTCCACCAGCGCATAATCCACGCCCTCGTGTGCCAGACGGTGGGCGCACAATAGACCCGCCAATCCGCCGCCGATGATGAGTACGTCGGTTTTGATATTACCTCTGAGCGGTTCAAAGGATGGCAGCCGCACCGTCTTTGTCCATATCGACTCCATTTTCTCACCTCTCAGGTAGGATGCCATAGTAAAATTTCAAATATACACACAAGAAAAGCGTCAATCGGAACGTTTTCCGGTTGACGCTGGAATCATGTCGAAAAAAAGTACGTTTAGTAGACACACGATCACTACTTCCCTCTCTGTCTAACCAAAGGAGGTACAATAGCGAACGGTTACATGCAGCAAATCAGTACAAATCCCCTAATGTATTTGAGACCATGTATCAGGCTTCTAGTAAACAGCATTCCAAAACATGAGGGTTCAGATCTTGTTATTTTGTTGCTTTCATTTCGCTTTTTCGCATGTTTTGATTTTATATTCTAGACTACCAACTACCAGAGTATTTGCAACATAAAAACGATACAGGTCCCAAACATTCTAGAAAAAATGTTCAGAACCTGCACCGTTGTTCCCCACGATTAGTAATCGTTATACGATTCGTACTCATGCATCATATCATCGATGGCATCCTTTCGGCTGTGTATTTCATAACGAATATCCTCGAGCGAATTGCACAACTTATTGAGAAAATCTCCTAGCGCATCAAACCCTTGATATCGCACAATTTTCTGATATGGCATGGCTTGCTTATTAATCGGATAACGAAATCTGCTGGAATCCGAATCAAAACTATGCAGAAGCAAGCAGTATTGTTTTACGATGTTTATATAGTTATCTGCAGGATCAATTTCATATAAACAATATATCTCTTTTTCTATAAATGTGTAAAGGCCACATATGCTATGTTTTTTATCACGTATTAATTTACATATTTCTGTTACAGATATATCTGAAAACTCAATAATGATTGATTTTTGCAACAACTCAATGGCATTTCTATACAAATAACACATCGGATAAAACAACCACGCCTTATTATCAGATATATGCTGTGGTGTGAGTCCCTTTTCAATATCAATTCTAATATCTGAAGTTACATATTTCATAATATAGTTTGCGCATTCTTTGTATCCTGTGTAGTATGGATAAAAGTCTAGCACATAAGGGTTATGACCGACCACAGATTGTTCGTAATAGCTTCCTCCCTTATCAAGAAAGCTTGATGAGCAGACCCTATATTCTGTTGCGCGATGTTCGATTCCCGTTTCAATGAAGTCATGGTACCACATATCGATGATTTCGAATGCCGCTTCCATCTTATTTGCTTCGCCCACTAAATCAATATGTGTTTGTGAAGAAAATACTTTTTTAAAGTGAAATAGATCATTATTCGAGTCATCGCGAACAATATGAAAAGGATATCTGAACGAATCAGATTCTTTATCGAATGAAGCTATGTTCCTGAAATAGTCTAAGAGCCACTTTTCTTCTTCCTGTGGCCGTTTGATAGTTGTACGTGCTAGGATATATTTGGTTATCGCCAGCAAATCATGGAAAGTGTCTTTCATAAATTGAATACGATCGCTCTTACTAGGAATCACTTTGAATCCTATACATTTCAATAATAGCTCCACACTATGGCGATACATGAAAAAAACCGGAAAGAAGTAATTATCCAGTTCATCAATTTGAGCTTCAGCCAACATACGTTCGGCAATTAGGTGTGCTGCTGTGCGATAGCTTTGGGCATAATTGTAAAAAGAAAGAACCGGATTATCTGCGATATCAAGTTTCACAGAAAGAGGGGCCTTCTTTTGGCTCCAGGGTATTTCTGTAACACTCGACATTGAACGATCATAACCATAATACTTAAAGCTATAATTTTCATCCATCTTGCTCAAGACACATATCCTCCTTTATGCTTTCGCATCATCAGTAAAGCTTGTTCTTTTCAGCCACTTCGCACACAACTAGCAACGAAAAGCAAATCACTCGATCAAATTCTTCCATTTCCTTCCCATTCCACCGAGGAATACAACGGACATTGGCTACATTCCCAACAGCATTCATCTCATCACCATAGCAAATGTAAACATTATCGATTATTCAGTACGTGCTGATATGTAATTACAACCAGAAACATTTTACCAAATCTGCTACAGACTAACAACATATTCCCGATTGAAATACTGTATTGTGATATAATAACTTATGAAAGCTAAGCCACGCAAAGGAAAATATACCCCTTATATCGAAAATCACCATAAGTTATATCTTCCAAAGGAGAAACAACAATGGATAAAGCTTCTATCGAGAAATTTGCTGTAAACGCGGTGGAAGACATCGTGAATTCTTCCGACCACCTTTCCAGCTTTATTGCAGATAATGATAAAGAACCGTCATGGGACGGATTTATCTATGTCTATAACAGTCCAACAAAAAAGAAAAGTGAATTGAACGGAAGGTTGCCAGTCCAGGTCAAAGGCTCAGAAAAAAACGACCATAGCAAAACCGAGATTTCTTTCTCTATGGAACTATCCGATCTAACCAATTACCTGAACGATGGGGGTATCATTCTTTTTGTTGTATATGTAGGTAAAATGGCTACAGGTATAAAAAAGACAGTATATTACATCGAACTTCCTCCAGTAAAACTATCACACCTTATGTCTGGTCTAGCACCTCAACAAAAAACGCTATCGCTTCAGCTTAAAAAGCTACCAAGCAATGCAGAAACCGTTGCCTCCATTGTTTTAAACTGTTTAAACCATTGTCGGAGTCAAAAAAGTTTCGCAAATCATCCGTTTCCATCACTTGAACAGCTTGAGCAGGAAGGTCTGGTCGAAGGACTATCTACAACAGTCTCTGGTTTCGGCATAAATTCTGATTACATTGGTGCATTTTTAACATATGATACATACATGTATGCAAAAATCAAAGGGTTGCAGACGCCCATTCCATTAGATCACATCATGTCATATAAAGTGATATCTACCGAGAAAAACGTCCCTATAACCGTTGCAGGAAAACTCTATTATAATAAATATACCGAAACCCGAACAACAGACGGTGTATTCATTAAAATCGGCAGTAGCTTTACTCTTTCTTTCCGCAATGAAAAACCAGGTTTCAAATGTGATTATAACTCCATCTGCTACGAGATGCACCAGAAGGCGGATGACGTGATTCATGGGCGCAAAGTCGATCCTTCGCTCTATCCCGTGATTTATGGCGCTAAAGAGGATGAAGACTGGACAAGCCCCAAAGTGTGGCAGAAGGCTAATCCATCTCTTGGTGAGACGATTGCCATTGAGAAGGTAAGGTCAGCGATTCTCTGCGAGCTTATTTGGTTGATCAAGATTTTATGCTCGCTTGTATTGAAAATCAAGGATTCGAAATCAATGGATGCGAAATTCCTTTGCCTGATGAAAAGACTAACCTTGAAAACTTTGGTATTGACAATCAAAAGAAACATTTTGCCTATTTCGCGAAGTTGAATAAACTGCTAGTACAACTCGGATGTACAGAAGATTTAGATATTTCGTCATTGACAAGCCAGGACTTTCGAAATATCGAGCGACTTTTCGAAGCTTTCATCGAGAAGAAACCCGTTCACGGGCTAAGTGATGGTCTGCCTCTTTTTGCTACAATAACGAAGTCTGCAACAGCTTGTAACGAGGTTGTAAAATCAACCTGTGTTCCTCTGCCAGGTTGGGAGTGAAAGCGAAGCTGCCCTTTGTGCAGTTCGACAATCTGTTTGCAGACTGTCAATCCAAGACCTGCACCTCCGCAAGCACGCGTACGCGCCTTATCCGCTTTGAAGAACGGCTCAAAAATATGATCAAGCTGCTCCTGCGTCATCCCGCAGCCTTCGTCCTTGACAGAAAAACCATTGTGTTGCGCTGTCAGAACAACAGTCTGACCTGCATGCGATGCACGAACCGCATTTACCGTCAGATTATCCGCAAGCATTGTAAGCAGCTCGCGATCAGCAACAATCACGCTATTGCGCCCTTCTACAGATATTTTGATTTCACTCGCCTGTGCCTGTACGCGCTGCGCAGTTTCGTTCAAAAGAGGAAGCAGAGCGACTTCCGCCCATTCAGGCTCTTCGTTGCGAAGCTGTGTCAGTTTCATCAGCTGTGCATCCATGTCGGAAAGGCGCTTGATCTCCCTTGCCATATCATCAGCAACTTCGCAGCGTTCCTCATCAGAAACGGGCATCTGCAAATAGCGTGCATTCCCCAGCAGCGAGCAAAGCGGTGTACGCATTTCATGAGCCAGCGCATCCAGCATACTTTGACGGTTGGCTGCTTCCTCCCGAAGAGCGTCTTCACGAGAGATGACAGCTTGTCTCATTTCTTCAAATGAGCGTGCGAGCGTTCCAAGCTCATCCTTGCGTCGCACGGGCAGTGATCTCGTTTCTTTTCCTTCGGCGAGGGCTTTGGCAGCAATCGTCAGTTTTTCAATGGGATGGGTGAAGCGACTGGCTACGATCCAGCTCAACAACGCCATTAGTGCAGATCCAAGCAGAGATGCCAGTATGAATTTGCGTTGGAGTTCCGTGCGCATGTCATAGATTGCGCTCACATCGCTCAAAAGCAGCATAATTACTTCGTTTGTCAACGGCTCTGCAATGACATAACGCTCCGGATCGGAAACCGTGTCCAGCATTGCTGTGCGTATGCCGGTAAGTAGGGAATCGTAGTTGCGGTTGGGAAGCGTGGCTTCTCCCAGAGGAATGCGGTTATAACAGAAAATCAGCTCAATGCCCTGTGCAGCATACACACGCCTGTACTGACGCGCAGCCTGTACCACACCATCGTATTTCAATGTGGTAATGGCGTTCTGTACCTGCGGCGCAATGAAGGCTTCCGTCATCTGCACCCGTTCCTGCTCACGTCGCATGGCCGTTTCAAAGCTGTATTCGCTCATCCAAATGGACAAAAGGATCAACGTGGGCGCAAAGAGAAGAATCATCCAGAATGCAAGACGGCGTTTCATTCGCTTGTCCTCCGTGTGTAGCGATATCCTCGTTTGTAGACGGTCTCGATGATGTCGGCTCCCAGCTTGGCGCGAAGCCGCTGGATGTGAACATCAACAGTGCGGGTTTCACCCATGTAGTCCCAACCCCATACTTGTGCAAGCAGCTTTTCACGGCTGAGAACGATGCCTTCATTCTGTACTAGCTGCGCAAGGAGAGCAAACTCCATAGCGGTTAGCGTAACTGGCTGACCATGCAGCCTTACTGTCTGGGCATGATAGTCCACAGCGAGTACGGCATCCATGTAGACGTTCTTTTTCGTGCGACGCAGGATGACGTCAATACGCGCCAACAATTCCGCCGGTTCAAAAGGTTTTAGAATGTAGTCATCAGCCCCAAGGCGAAGACCGTAAACACGGTCGCTTACCGCTGTGCGGGCAGTGAGAAAAAGCACCGGAATATTCTTTTCCAGAAAAGCCGGTGCGAGAGAAAACCCATCCTCTCCCGGCATCATAATGTCCAGAAGAGCGATATCAACCGAATGGTTTTCCAAAAGAGCACGTGCTTCCGCTCCGTTCTGAGCCTTCAGGCATTCGTGACCCGCGGCCTTCAGATGACGCGCAAGCATATCGCGGATAGAAGCCTCATCATCAGCAAAAAGAATACAAGCCATAGGAATTCCTCCTCTTATAGACATTGTAACATATATTTTTGCCGCCGGATGTAACGGTGTTGTAAAACATTACTGAAAGAAAACTTTGTTCGGCAAAACTTTTTTATACCTAACAGCGTCTAACGTATGTACGTCCGTTTCAAGGACATATTTCTGAAAGCCGGCCAGCTAACAGAGAATCGCATAGCTTCATAGCCAGGTACAGCCGCTTGGTACATGAACAAAAGAAGGAGAAATACACATGAAGCGCCTTTGCTGTTTGCTGCTGCTTTTTTTGCTGCCCATTTTTGCATCTGCGGAAGAATTCTTTTTGGAAGTGCCGGATATTAAGGGTTTTACTCCCAACGAAATAACCGTTCATTCTCCGGTTTCGGGACAGCTTACATTGTCTGTTGTCGCTGGTACAAACACCTTTTTCACATGGACGGCAGATGTGTTGCGCGGCAAAAACACAATCGGATGGAACGGTCTTGGATACCACAACGAGGTCATTCCGGAAGGCACATACCGTATGATTGCTTCGCTGGAAAGCGATCATCATCAGGAGCAGACGCTTACAGCTGAAACGCTTTTCTCTGTAGGCAAATGCAAAAACGCGCTACTCTTTGCACTGTCCAAAAGTGATACCATCTATAACGATGGCGGCAGCAGATGGATCTGCGAAATGCAGCTGGCGCGCTCAGGCGGTACAATCGTTACGGAATATTATCACTACGACGATCCCAGTCAAATACTCGGAACAAAACAGAATCAAGTCAAGTCCGGCACCTTGATTGACTATGTGTGGGACGGAAAAATCAACGATAAGAAGGCTGCGCCGGGTATCTACCTTCTTCGCTTCTACGAAAAAAGCACGCCGGATTATGCTCATGAAGTCATCGTTACGATTGAAGAAGGCAATCCTCCGAAGCCTGCCGTTGAAGTAACCGGCCACATCATGCCAACACCTGATATGACCGACGACGAACTCTGGTCTTTGATGCAGCAGCCGTCCGTTGTTGCAAATCTGGAGGAGCAGACAGATCATCTTTCCATCCGAACGAAGAAAGGCGACGGCAAGGTGCTGGGTACGATCCACAGTCAGTCACAAGCTATGGAGGTCATCAAAATCGAGGGAAAATATGCCTTCATCGGCGCATGGAACCACGAAGCTGGAGACTATATCGAAGGCTGGGTTCCGTTTAGCAAACTGAAGGTGGTCGAACCAGACGATCAATACGGTTTGCTGATTGATAAAATCAATCAGACAATGAAGGTATATGAACATGGAAGATTGATCGCAACCCTTCCCGTTTCCACCGGCTTGATTGCCAAGGATAAGCTCATCCGCGAAACGGCAGCTGGATCATTTCTGTCGGTTGATAGAGTCAATCCCTTTAAGGGTGAAAACGGTTATCGATATGATTATGCCATCCGCTATGACGGCGGCAATCTCATTCATCAGATCGGCTATAAGCGTACCGATGGAAAACGTGATTATTCCGTTCAGCAGGCGCAAATCGGCAGCAAGGCCAGCCAAGGCTGCATTCGTGTTTCCAATCAGCCCGGAGAAGCCGGAATTAATGCGTACTGGCTGTACACTCACTTGCCCTATGGAACCCGCGTACTGATCCTTGACGATCCTGAGCAGCGAGAACTGCAAAAGATTGCCGCTGGCATCAAAACAGACCTATCATCAGTTATTCCGGTTGAGCCTCCTACACTTCAGTCGGACGAAACTGAGCTCGTCCTGACAGTAGGCGGCGATGTTGTACTCGGCACAAGAGAAGCATGGTGGACAAGGGAGGATGCCATTCCTGCCTATCTGCAAAAGCATGGCCACGCTTATCCCTTCCGAAAGCTGTATCCGCTTTTTTCTCAGGATGACATGACGTTCGTGAATCTGGAATGTGTCCTGAAGTCCAACTCCGACGGAGAAAACAAATCCAAGGAGTACCGTTTCCGTGGCCTACCTGAATGGACGGATGTTCTTACACAGTCCAGCATTGAACAGGTATCCATCGCCAATAATCACTATATTGATTATGGCATGGCCGGACGAGACGCCACACGCGCAGCCCTTGATGCAGGCGGCGTAGCATACAGCGGCTTTGAAACGCTCCACATTTGGGAACAGGGCGGCTGGAAAATCGGATTTGCGGGTTGCAGAGAAACGGTCTACAAACAAGATCCCAACGTCGTGAACAGAGACATTCGCCAGCTCAAAGAAGCCGGATGCGACGTCATCATCTATTCGTGTCACTGGGGCAAGGAATACTCTCCGAAGCACTACGCCCTCCAAACGCAAATTGCCGCAGCAGCTGCTGCGGCAGGAGCAGACATCATCATCGGCGGTCATCCGCATGTGGTGCAGGGAATTGGCACGGTTGGCAATGTTCCCGTCATCTACAGCCTTGGCAATCTCATGTTTGGCGGCACCATCGACATGAGCACCTTTGACGGAATGCTTGCTCAGCTGAGACTCCGTTTTGATGAAAACGGCTATGTTGGCTGTGGAATTGAGCTGATCCCTGTCCTGACCAGTTCCAGCGCCTACGATGGCATCAATGACTACTGCCCGGCTCTTGCCCAAGAGGAAGACCGCCAGCGCATTCTCCATCAGGTGCAGGAAGACACGCCATTTCCTCTGAAGGAGCAAATGTTCTTTTACAGGCATTCTGCCATTGCGGATGATGAATAAAAAAGGTTGTCCCTTCGCTTGACATAGCGACTGTCTTTCATTTGCTGTGAAGGGAAGCAGCGAAAAAAACAGCTAAACGTACCGAATGCGTATGGTTTGCTCTTCCCTTTTTCCATGATATAATGAATGTTGCAAACTTGAATTTGTAGGGATAAAAGAATGAAGATATTTTATACAAGTGAACGAGATATATGGCGAAAGTGGCTTGCTGAACACTTTGAAACGGAGAGTGAAATATGGTTTGTATTTCCAATGAAGGAATCAGGTGATAAAGCGCTTACCTATAATGATGCAGTAGAAGAAGCATTATGTTTTGGTTGGATTGATAGTACCATAAAACACATTGACCCTACGCATCGTGCACAGCGATTTACACCGAGAAAGAAAGGTAGTCTGTATTCACGCCCGAATATAGAAAGACTGATTTGGCTTGAAAGACAGGGGATGCTTCATCCGAGCATAAGAGATAGTGTATTGCCTTTGATTCGTACACCGTATATTTTTCCTAATGATATCATTGATGCTATAAAAGAAGACATTGTTGCGTGGGAAAACTATGAGAAATTATCCGAGCCATACAAACGCATTCGTATTGCTTACATTGATGCGGCGAGAAAACGCCCCGACGAGTTCAAAAAACGCCTTGAAAGCTTTATTAAAAAGACTCGTGATGGAAAGTTGATTGTCGGTTTTGGCGGAATAGACAAGTATTATGGTTAAGATATCAAATTCCAATTTGTCGAGCAAATCCCAGCCCTATGTTCCCGATGTTCAGAAGGACGTAGTGATGTGCATTGTACCGCATCTTGCGTTTGCGCAAAGGTAATTCGGAGCCCCCGAACGACAATATCAAACCGAGCATCCATTTTTTCATCGGATGCTCGGTTTTCCTGTTGGTGGCGCAGCAACTGCTCTTTCCCGCCAATACGCAAACCATTGACAAATAAGCAGAATATGATCAAAATATTTTTCAGAACGCAAACCAACCACCCCTTTCACACGTCAGATAAGTGAGCATTAGCTCATCTGATTAGCAGGCCTGCGAACAGAAACTACCAAAGGGGACAGATACAGTGGATGCATTGACATTTCAAACGGAAGTCAGGCGGATTGAGAAACTGATGTACCGTGTCGGCATGTCCTACCTTGGCAACAACGATGACGTTGCCGATGCCGTGCAGGATGCCCTTGCCAAGGCATGGGAAAAGCGCAATCATCTCAAAAAGCTGGAACAGTTCAAGCCCTGGATGATGCGCATTCTGACCAATCGCTGCATAGACATGCTCCGGAAGCGCAAAAGAGTCAGCTTCTTCCCGCTTGAGGACGATACCGTGGTTGTTGACATGCCGTCGCAGTTATCGCCTGTGATGGAAGCGATCAGCCAGCTCAGGCCAGAATTGCGCCTTGTTGTTACACTCCATTATGTAGATGGATATTCGATCAGCGAAATTGCTGAATCGCTTGGCATTGCTTCCGGAACGGTCAAAACGCGATTGCACTCAGCAAGGAAACGTCTTTCGCACACACTGCTCGTGGAATGGGAGGGAGAACAATGAAAGAAGAAGCCTTTCGCCGCGAACTCCAAAAGCTGACCCCTGATGTGCCAGAATCTTTCCACCAGAGCGTGGAGACTTTCCTGACACAGAAAGTCAATCAGGAGGTCTATATGAAAGCAACATCCAAGACCGAAAAGCGTTCCATGCCTTTCAGCGGACGCAGATCGCTGGTCTTTGCGCTTGTGGCCGTGCTGCTGTTGGGAACGGTTGCGATTGCTGCAACCCATTGGGGAATCTTTGATGTGCTGAGCTACATGCTTGGCGCACAGCCGCCTATGGCGGATAGTGTGATGCAGGCCAATCTGCATCAGGAAACCGTAAACGGTGTAGAGATCACCATCAAGGAAGCCGGTTACGACGGCAGAACCCTGTTCCTGCAATACAGCTACCGCATTCCTGACGCAACGGAGCCTTTGGGCGAAACCATGCCGGAAACCGGCAGTCTGCGCTGGCTGGACAGCGAGGACTATCAGCCGCTCGATGATCGCAATGTGGGCTGGTGGATCGATCACTTCTGGGTCAATGGTCAGTGCATGGACATGGCTGCCAATTCCGGCTCGGAAGATCACGGCAGCGAGATTCCCGGCGAGATCGTTCGCACGGAATACTGGCGACTGGACAACATCGACGTTGCATTGGATGGCAAGGTGGAGATCGCAATGCCCATCGGTGAACGTCAGCCGCTGGAAGAGTACAGCTTCAAGAATCATCCTGAAAAGTATGACGCAGATCGCAACCTGATGAAGCCGGACAAGGGCCTTGTGACATTCACATTCGACACGAAGGATACGCTGGATCGTGTGATCACCTTCACACCCGAGCAGGAAACTGTTACGCCCGACGTCACGCTGAAGGTGAAGGAAGCCTCCTTCACGCCGCTGATGACCTACATCACCCTTGAAATGCAGCCTAACGCCGAAAGCGTAGCCGCATACAAGGCTGAGCACGGCGAGGGATTCTACGGTGAGGATGGTACTCTGCTGTGGGAATACACAGGCGCTGACGTCTACGGCGGCTGGGTATCCTCCCTGCAGCTGGTGGACGGCAATGGAGCCGTTCTGTTCCCCGATCATTGGGGCAACAACGGTTACAGCGCTGAGTGGTCTGAGTTTACCTACCCCTACATGGATGCTCAGAACCTGCCCGAAGAACTGTGGCTGGCTCCTGTGGAGGATGGTGCAGCTGATATGACGCGCGCCGTTCGTATCAAGTAAAAAAGCATGGGAGGACACGTTCAGCGTCCTCCCATCATTTTTTCAAAAGCACAAACCTTTTCAGTCTCTCGAGCGTCTGATAGACAAAAGCAAGCTGAAAGGAGAAACAAGATGAAAATTGTAAAACGGCTGCTTATCCTGTTCATCACGCTGCCCCTTTGTGCTGGATACGCAAATGCCGAGGAATATGTAACCCTTGCGCAACTGCGGGAACAAGCCGCAGCAGGTTGGAATGAAACCTATGAGGCGATGGGCCGCGAGGTTGTCGCTGATCCGGAGATGGGATGGTTTCCAGAGGCCGATACCTGTCCGCTGGTAAGTGTCGATCCCTATACGATTGATCCGGACGATGAGCGCGTTGACAAGTGGCGCGAACTTCCGCACAGCATCATTTACGATGATCTACCTGATCGCATTGTGCTTGAAGTACGCAACTACAAAAAGTTCGATCTGATACTGCTGGGGTCTTGGCATGGAAAATGTCTGTCAAGTTATGAGTCTTTCTATGACGGCGAGTTCCCTGATCGTGAAGCGGAAGACTGCGACATTGATTTCAAAACATTTCTGGCGATGTTTGAAGCGGAGTTGCTCGCATTCACCGGCCTGACCCTCGACGACGTCCATATTGAAGAAATTCAGGTGTTTGATCCAACTTACAAAGGGATCAAGGTCGGCGGGGAATATGTGCGCGGTGATAAGCTGAATGCTGCGGGAGGGTACTTCATCGCCGTACATCAGCTCGTTCGTGGCATTCCTGTGCTCGGTGCGCGTGATGCTTATGACAAGGGCCGAATTCAATTCGATTATAACATGCCCGACTACCGCTCCATGTGCATCTGGTCGGTTGCAAACCCTGTGGTCACGGAAGCGGATGTGCCGCTGCTTTCCTTCGATGGCTTCAAGGGAAAGCTGGAAGAGCTGATCGACGCAGGCAAGTTGCGCGGCGTGGATGCCATGCGGTTTGGATACGGCGCATGCAAGTATGGAGACGAATGGAAGCTCGTCCCTGTATGGATCGTGACCTGTGGTTACACCAACAATCCGAAAAGCGACAAAAATGTGATGGGTTATTATGATGAGAAGGAAGGCGGCTTCTTTTCACCGCAGGGATATGGCGATTACTACTTCAGCGCACAGACAGGCGAAATGCTTGAACAATATGCCATCAGTCCAGCCGAAGATGCGCTTCGCATGCCTGAAATCCTTACGTGGTCGGATGTTGAGTAAAATCGTATAAGGAGGAACATTTGTATGAAGAAAGTGCTATGCATGCTGCTGGTCATGATGCTTTGCGCAGGATGTGCCTGTGCAGAGGGATATGTATCGGTTGCTGATTTGAGGCAGCAAGTGGAAGAAACGGGCTGGGACAAGGGTGAAATCATCATTCCTGCTGTTGATAAGTTTCCTGTTGTGACATTGCAAGCTGACTCTCAAGCGCAGGATAATCCGCTTGTTGTGACAGTCGGAACGTTCGATGAAAGCCAGAGCGGAAAGTTTGTGGTTTCCACACGTTATGGAAGAACGCCTCCCTACACAACGCTGCACAATGGTTTTGTGCTGGAAGCGGCACAAAAGGTGCTGAACAATGAACTGGACCGGCTGCTTGGAAAAGGCATTGAGGATTACGGCCTGATCTGGACAGAGATTGCCAAGTGGGGCAACATGGAAAGCTGGCTGCTCTATTATGGACAGAAGATCAATGGAGCGACCTGCTTCAATGCCGGTCTGACCATGGACATCCGTACTCGAAACTATCACCATCTCATCATTCCACATTACGAAGTGAAGGAAACGGTTTACGATGATGTTCCATTGGCGGCGTGGCTGGTAATCGAAGAAGCTGTTGAAAAGTATCTCAATTCCCATAAACGCGGAACGCCCGAAACGCTGGAACTGGGCTATCTGATGCAGGAGAATGGCGAAGAGAACTTGCTTGTTCCTGTATGGCACTTAGGGTTGATATCGCCCGGTGGCCTTGAAGAGGTGTATTTCAGCGCACAGACCGGCGAGGAAGTGCAATGGAGAGGAAATAAGTATCTCCTTCCTGAGCCGTTTGGTTGGGATACAGCAAAATAGCAATCAAACTTGAGAGGACGTGAAAGCGTCCTCTTTTTTTGTACCCAAATTCCATCTATTGCACAAGGAATCCCGTTTTGCTGGAAGAATACAACAATATCAAACGTTCTATATACAGTTCTATACACAGTAAGGAGACTCCTGATGCATAAGTTTCTGCTTCTAACTCTATGTTGCCTTTTCTTACTCTCTTCTGCGAATGCTGACATTTACAGCGAACTTGACCCGGGTGTTGTAAGCGTTACGGCTCAAGGAACGATTCCATTTAGAACAGAACCTGCTTACAATGCGGAGCCGATACTTCACATTGCATCTGGTGTTCGCTTGACGCTTCTTTCCATTGATGAAGAGAATAACTGGGCACATGTTCAACTTGAAACAGGCCCTGACGGTTATCCTATCCGAGGGTATGTACGTCCAGGGGCACTGATGAACGGCGATTACTTATATTGGAATATGTGCCGGGTGGTTAACCCCGAAAGCAATCACAGACTTAATCTTCGAAGTGAACCATCTGTTGAATCTGCTTCGGTCGGCAAGTATTACACCGGTGTTTTTGTGGAGAACTTCCAGCAGGAGACAAATGGCTATCTCCGCGTAAAGCTGGGTGATCGCGTTGGTTACATGGACAAACGGTATCTGGTACCTTATAACTCTACAGATATTTCTGAAATCCCAATGACAACCATTCAAAACGAGGGAGGTTCCGGTGGAAATCTGCGTAAAACTCCTTCGTTGGATGGCAAACTGTATGCCCTTTATCCCAATGGTACAGAAGTTGCCGTGCTGGGAGTAACCCCCAACGGATGGTGCCATGTGATGATCAACGGCGTTACCGGATTCATGATGGCAGACAAGCTGGCAGATTCTTTCTCATTTGACTCACTTGTCGATGAATAATCATCAGGAGGAAAGAACATGAAACGCTGGATAATTGCTCTTTGTTTTGCACTATTTATGCCTTTGTGTTCCCTTGCAGAAGTCTGGACTGAAGACCAGTTCACATCAGATGGCCAGTTCAGTATGAGATATTATCTATTTCAGGATGAGTGGCCCGCGCAGCTTATGAAGCCAATGCAGGAATATGGCTATGAAGTTACCGACCTGCTTAGCGGCGCAGGACTTGAAGAAAAAGACTGCTTTTCAGCCTTGATGCTGATTGAAACCCAAGGCTCAACGCAGCTGATCGGTGCTGCACAGGTAAATGGTCAAACGTGGCAAGTAACCAACTTTGATTCGCGTCTTTTGCGCAAAACAGTAGATTTGGGTATGGGAATTATTGAGTCGCCGGGTGGAACGGTTCCGGGCTTGGGTGTGAGCTATTGGAACCAAGAAAAACCTGAGTTTGATCTATTTCAGTTCAGCCCGAATAGACGTTGGGAGATGGTGGGATATCGCACGAATGATCTGATTATTTCCACAGCAGGAGAAAAGATGATCGTAATTGATACAGCAGGTCAGGAACAGATCTATGGTGCCAGTCCAACATTTTTGATGGAAAGTATGACTTCCATTGAAGAATATCCCTCAACGGAGGAAGCATGTATGCTCTTCAACCAAACCGTTGTGGATCATTCAATGCAGAGTCCGTAATCTCCCACTCACAACTCGCTACTACAACAAGTATTGTATATTGAAAAGAGGAATGCACATGAAACAACGTTTTCTTTCACTCCTGATTCTCCTTATTGCACTAACAGGATCTGCTTGTGCCTCCGCACTCTATGATGACTATGAACCAATCCACATTCCTGCGACATCTATTCCGTCAGAAATTTCCCTTCCCAAATGGACAACCACCCCCTCCGACGAACAACTGAGCGCCTATGTTCAGGCGTTAGCTTCCTCGGATTTTATCAAAGCGGATCTTTCAGACGCCGAATGGAGTGTATCTGTCTGTGCGGGCGGCTATACAGTGAAGGCAACCGTCAATGGCTCCAATACATACGCCTTTGTGTTCCTGCCGGACGGCCAGCTGGCTGCATACCAGAGCGGGGTGCCTAATCCGCCTGTTTCACAAATTTTAGAGCCGCCTCAAGGCTTTGGTGATGAAATTGCCATGTATGCGCTGGGCTTTTTGGATGAAGTGACCCCTTCTGTACCAAACATTCTTGAAGCTTTTTCATTCGAAACGCTGCTTGATCGCGAAGGTATGATTGTCGGCAGCACTCAGGGAATTGCCTCACCTTCCGTTCCTGGTACGATGGATGTAGGAGCGTATTTTACCGTGGAGTTAGAACCTACGCTGCGTCTTTCTTCCTACAGGCTGGAGCCTTGCGTTCTCCAATATCTGTGGGCGCAGAATACCTTCTCTCCTGCAATGGAGCCGGACTTTCAGATCACTCATGAATTTCCACCTCAGAAGGAAGGAAAAGGAACGATCGTTCCCGACCTGCTTTCGGCGGAGGAATTGTATCCTTCCGTGGTGAATTACCTCAAAACAGAGTATCAAGAGACTGAAGAAAGCCTGCGCCGCTTCGATGTGGAGTGCGAGCTAATGGCCGAAGGCGAACCTTATTATTGGACTTTCCATCTGGTCACCTGCGAGTTTTACGGTGACGTACTGGATGATTATCAAGTAAAGGTTGATGCGCTGACGGGCGAGATTCTGGATGGCGCTGCCTATGATGAGGGGAATGGATAAAATGAAAAAGGGATTCATTTCTCTGTTGCTGTGTATACTGCTCATCACCAGCATTGCAAGCCCTGCTGCTGCCAACAGCTGGGGACTGAAAGGCGATCTGCTGGACGCTGTTTCCGACGTAGACACATGGAATGACTATAATACGCTCGATAGTCAGGTTGGCGACGCCGCGGTGATGCACAGTCGCTATCATAATACGCTGATGCTCGTTGAGGATGGCAGACTGCGCACTTTCCCGACTTCCGTATATCAGCCGGATGACAAACGCGATGATGAGCTGATTTTGAATGGCGGCAAGAAGGATTTTGTGCTGAACTATGGCGATGACGAATGGTATTCCTTCAATAACCTCGGCAGTGGCTGGTATCTGGTCGGTACACTGACTGATACCAGCGGCTGCGTCGGCTATACGGAATCTCCTTCATCCACTATCACGCGAGGATACAATGCCAGCGATACCACCGGATCAGCCGTGATACCATATGGCATTCCGCTCAGAGACTTCAACATTCAGCTGTTTCCACGCACGGTACAGGAGATTCGCCACCTGAACCTGATGCACGCCGCACTGGATTCCGGTGCAGACATTCTGGGCTGGTGGGCGGACGATGAAGATGTGGGCCAGAAAAAGAGCAATGCAGGCAAGGGAACCACTCCTGTGTACTCCGCTCCTTTTGGCAAATCTGCATGGCGAGCTGCCAAGGGGAAGGCTTCTGTTGGCCTTTCAGGGAATTTGTGGGTGCTGCGTTATGTCACTAACGCTGATGGTGAACGTTATGCTTGCATCCGCTACGAGGTAAGTGAGCGTACCCAGCGCATTGGATATATTCCTGCGGAGGTGCTTGGCGAGGAAGCTCAGGGAGAAACCTCAGAGGACTTCATCCATGTACCGGTCTACACTTCCAGAGAAACATATCTGACAGATGATCCCCTCTGCTCGCAGTTTCCGCAGTTCAAGGTGCCTGCTGGCACACAGTTTGAATGTTTGGGCATGTTCAACCGTTGGTATGCCTATGTCGCCGCCGAAGTGAAGGATGGACGGTTTGTGGATGGCGGGGAGATTGTATGGGGCTTTGTGCCTCTGCGTGATCTGGCGCTGGATGCCGATACACACGGAAATATTCTGTGGGATGTGATGGCGGAGCTTGAAGGGAGCTGGGAGTTCTACGCCGGAGGCAATCAGGCGGAGGATATCCTGATCCTCAATGCAGATGGAACCTATACCGGCAAATGGGTGCAGGGTGATGAAATTTATCCCGATAATCATGGTTCGTGGTTCGTGACTGAGTACAATCCCTTCTGGAACCTCTACTGGAATGATCCTCCCTATGAGATCACCCTTGTGGATGAGGATGGTACTGTCAACGTTAAGGGCCTCTCCATAGATGAGGAAGGCTTCTCTCTGACCTATTGGGAAGGCGGAGGAGGATATCAGCGTATGGAGGATCCTGTTGTGATTCAAATCCACGAGTGATAGGAGTTGTCTTGTGAAAATGAAGAGTCGCAGAATCATACGTGCATTGCTCTGTATGCTGTGTTGTGCGCTTTCTTTGATGGATGCAAGCGCCGATACCTATACACTTCATGAGCCTATGGACAATCAAATGCAGGAAGAAGAAGCAGTTGATATTGCCTGTAACTTTGTAAAAGAATTGACAGGAGTTGAGCTTACAGGTCTCTATATGGTCGAAAATGGTAAGAAGGTGAAAAATAAGACAGAAGCCTATTTTGGACCGGGATATCAATGGTCTGCCAACACAGAGGATGATTGTTGGGCCATCACGCTTCGCAACGAAACCCATATCAACCCTTTTGTCGTTCTTCGTGGAACAACCGGCGAAGTGCTTTACTGGGAGTACCATGACGAGCAAAAAACATGTACATATATCAACATGCTACCGCAGAAAGAGCATTTGTCTTACGATGAGGCGGTTGATATGGCGATGAGCCGATATCTCTATGCAGCGAATGGCCTGGAAGGTGCTGACCAAGCAACTTATGTTCAGTTGGCCTTTGGTCCAGCCAGCAACTGGAACAGTTCTCTTCAGAGCTATTCAGAGATGCCAGCATGGAATGTAATGGTTCGTACCCCTGCAGTTGAGCCGGAATACTATTATGATTTGTTCGTCTCTGCTCAAGATGGTCTGATACTGGAGGAAGGACTGTTTTGCAGAAGCGATGGTTGGGAATTTGAAAACATTACGGATCAAGTTCGCTTTGAACCGGAAATATGCATTTTTGAGTAGTTATGATTATCTCTAAATGATGCAGAGATTCTTTTCTGATAACGGTTATTGACAATAGATAAGAGGGTGGACAATGCTATGAGGATGATTATTCGGAAAGTCGGAAGCATCCTTCTAACGTTTACTTTTGTTTTAGCTTTAAGCACACACGCCTATGCTACCATTTGGTTTGACGAAGAAAATGGGCATAGGCTGCACAGAGATCCCTTCTGCCAATGTCGTTGGCTGAGCACTCCCAATCCTTTTGATTGTGTGTTCGATTACGAAAATGCACAAGCAGTATATAACAGTGGCGAATGGCTTGTCTGCTCAGATTGCTATACTGATTCCTTCTCCAATCCAAAAGAAACTTTTCCGGAAAGCTTTAGTGCCATCTGGAACGCCTCATTGGAAGAAAAAGCCTTGATGCTTCCCGGTGTGTGGACACTGCCAACAGAACAGGCCATTTCGCCTGAAGAAGCGTATCAAACGGCAAAGGAAGGTGCTGCAGCAAATCCTGAGCTTTCGCGTTATCTGAATGCAGATGCCTTGTGTACGGTATCTGTCTTTCACTATGATGCAGCAGGCACGCATGCTATGGAACAGCGTGAAACATACAAAGCGCTTGTGACCACTCCGCTTCGGGAGCCCATCGGCGTTGTTCTGATCGATGCGCTTTCAGGTGAAGTATATGGAGTGAAAGTTGTACCTTATGATGATTTTCAAAATCTATACAGCAACTAAAGGAAAAGCTGAGAACCCTTTGGTTTTCTCAGCTTTTTAGGAAGGAAACCAGCCAGAGGCTCACCTGGTACCAGCTCCATCACCGACCAACAATGCAATACCAACCCTGCGGCCATTTAGTATCACCTTGGTACCGGATGGCCGCTTTTTTGATACCAGAAAGGATAACGAATATGACCGACACTCACAGAAGAAATCGAAACGCTGCGTTCCGAAAAAGAAAACCTTCTGCTGGATCTCGGCTGTGCGGATGACGCTGGCGTCAAGGCGGTACAGATCGAAATCACCGCCATGGAGGCCAGCTTGCACAAGCTGGATGAGCAGAAGGAACAGTATTCGGCTGAGCTGGATGAAACCCTGCAGCAGTACAAGCAGCTGCAAAATCA
>ERZ857882.1349-NODE-1349-length-29145-cov-3.360433_pt1 | contig 29145 bp, 19 predicted proteins | sample MGYA00519697_ERZ857882 | MGnify/ENA primary metagenome ERZ857882 (study PRJEB31778, sample SAMEA3449373) | human gut metagenome | biome: human gut; feature: human-associated habitat; material: faeces | place: United Kingdom | collected 2010/2012 ...
CAGACCCGATATATCAGTTATTTCTCGCCGATGGTGAACAGTTCGGGACAGGTGGTTCTCGGAGCTAACAATACTCCGACTACTATTTATGGGGTGAATCAGGACTATCTGAATATTCGCCGCTATGAGTTGGAAGATGGGGACTTCTTCTCCGAACACGATATTAAAACAGCCGCCAAGGTGTGTGTGGTGGGTAAGACCGTAGTGGATGAACTTTTCCCTAATGGTGAAAATCCGGTAGGTAAAGTGATCCGTTTCGGAACCATTCCGCTCCGTATTGTCGGGGTGCTGGTGAGCAAAGGTTACAACAGTATGGGTATGGATCAGGACGACCTGATTTTGGCTCCCTATACGACTGTTCAGAAACGTATTCTGGCTATCACGCATCTTCAGATGATTGTATGTTCGGCCTTGAGTGAGTCCTATACCGATCAGGCAATAGATGAACTGACTGAAATTTTGCGAACTAACCATAAACTGAAGGCAACGGATGAGGATGATTTTGATATCCGTTCACAGCAGGAACTCTCATCCATGTTGACTTCGACTACCGACATGATGACGATGCTGTTGGCTGCGGTGGCCGGGATATCGTTGTTGGTAGGCGGTATCGGGATTATGAACATCATGTATGTTTCGGTGACGGAGCGTACACGCGAAATTGGTTTGCGTATGAGTATCGGTGCCAAAGGCCGGGATATTTTAGCTCAGTTTTTGATCGAGTCGATCTTGATTAGTGTTACAGGCGGTTTGATCGGTGTCATCTTGGGTGTTGGGGCTGCCGTGGTAGTTAAAGTCGTCGCCTCTTTCCCGATTTATATTCAACCTTGGAGTGTGTTGTTGTCGTTTGCTGTCTGTACGTTGACGGGTGTCTTCTTTGGTTGGTATCCGGCCCAGAAAGCAGCGATGCTGGATCCGATCGAGGCAATCCGATATGAATAGTTTGATCAGTCGTTTTTATTAATAGTTTACATTTACATACCGAAATGATATTCGGTTTGGTAATGGAGTCATCCAGTTGCCAAATCGCGATAAAGAGGATCATCTGATGTAAAACGGCCGAGGTCTTATTCCTCGGCCGTTTTATTTTTATGAGATGTTGATGTGTAACGGTGGCAAATGATATTCGCAAATTAGTAGCAGACAGGCGTAAGTTCAATAACATTCATTGGAATGATTTTACTGAAATTTATTCGTCGTCTGATATGCCATTCTCGCGTGTGAGCTGGTCGATCAGATCGTTGACATCACTGAAATCGAAGCCAAGCCCCACTCCGTAGCGGAGCAACTTGTTTTTGAGATCGTATGTGTTTTTGGCTTTTATTGTGCGCATCTTGCGACGTAGCTGCTCTTCGAGTTTACCCGTCATGTCGTGCTCTTCGAGTTGGGAGAGTGCTGCGTTGATTGTCTCTTCGTCAATCTGTTTGTTGCGAAGTCCTGCCCGGATCTTATATTCTCCCCATCGGCTCAATAATGCCTTCTCACGTACATAAGCAGTTGCATATCGGCTGTCATCGATAAATTTTAGTGATGTCAGCTGGTCGATAATGTTTTGATGGACTTCGGCCGGAATTTGCCAACGATACAGAGCCTTCCGGGCATCTGCAGTACACGTCTCACTTTTGGCACATCGGTTCATTAATAGCTGTAGGGCCTGTTCTGGAGTTTTGTTAGATCGGGTACTCCGAGAGGATCGATTGGATGCAGTACGTGGACGTATCTGTTCCTCTTCGCACGGGGGGGGGTCTGCGATAGGGTAGGGAGCGGAAGTGTGGCTATTGCGTGACGACTTGGAGGATTGGTCAGATGTTGTGGATGACAAAATGTTTGTGGTCCCGGTTTGGTTATAACGAGAGTCCAATTTTGTCGATCGACCTCTCTGACGCAAAGAGGCAGCCTGGGCCGTAGTCGTTGTTGTTGCAGCTGGTGTATCAGTCTCTATTGTCTTTGGAGCGTCAGGCTTGAAGGGCTCACTGAATGGATCGGTTGTTCTGAGATCTTCGTTAAATGACTCAGAAAGTTTGGCATTCGATTCAGTCGATGCAGGTACTGTATCGGTGGAGAGGATCGTTGTCGTTGCTAACCCATGTGTTGCGGCGGGAGCGTCAAATTCGCTTTTTTGACCGGGTGCCAGAATTATCTTAACCATGTGCGTACCATCCTCTCTTTTTCAAAAATATCGCGTCGTACTTTAGTACCAACATAACCCTCCTGTTGCAGCATCCGGGCAGTCTCTGTTCCGAACTGCTCATTGATTTCAAAATAGAGTGCACCTCCCTGTTTTAGCAAGTGTCGGCCATGTCGTGCAATTGCCCGGTAGAATTTTAACGGGTCTTCGTTTGAGACAAATAGAGCCATCTCCGGCTCATATTCCAAAACGTTGGCTTGCATCTGAGTGCGTTCCGATTCGGTTACGTAGGGCGGGTTGCTGACAATCAGATCAAAGCTCTGGGACGCGAGAACTTCAGGAAGCGTATCAGACAATATGTCGTGTTGAATAAAGGTGATTTCAGTGTGATTCATGCGGGCGTTTTCAGCCGCCATCCGGAGTGCTTGTTCCGATAGGTCGATCGCTACCACCTCAGCATGATCCAACAGAGCTGCCAAAGACACTGCAATACAGCCGCTACCGGTTCCAATATCCAAAATGCGTAGAGGTTCCTGGGTGTTTGAATGGCGATGTGTCGCCTCCTTAATGGCATCAGCCTCCGATGCAATCCATTCGACCAACTCTTCTGTTTCTGGGCGGGGAATCAGTACACCCTCTTGTACTTTGAAACGTAGATTGCCAAATTCTGTGTATCCGACGATATATTGAACCGGACGTCCGGCATTCACCTCTTGTACAACACGTTCAATTTTGGAATCGAGCCCTTCGGGACAGGGTGCGTTAGGTTCAATAATGACATCGGTAAAGCGCATGGCGAAGAGCTCTTCGCATAGCAATGCGGTGACGGCGCGTGCTTCGTGCCCTTCATAGCGGGATACGGCGGCTGTATGGATCATATCCCAAAGTTCGCGACGTGTTGGCATGGCGAGTGGTATTAATTTCTATTATACAAAAATAAACTTTTTCTCTTAAGATAGATCTGTCGGAAAAAGTGTTGTCGAGCAGTGTAATCAGATTGTGGAAGGCGATCTGTTTGAATTTGGTAAAGATATAAGGACTGAAATTACTTTTAGGGACTCGAAGTATTGGTCAGTTGAATACAGCAGTTTGTGTGTAAAAAAACATGTTGGAGATATTGGCGAGCGTATTCCTCTTAAAGTTAAAGTGTCAATAGTTATGTCGTCATAGCTAAGATGCGAGCGGCAGAAAACGGCCGAATGTGCGGAGTTGTATGAAGTTTACATGCTTCAATGTTTTATATGATGAAAACTGTCTATGTCTTATAAAATTGTTCTATATCATAAATGCGGTGCTGTAATCGAAATACTTTGATAAGCTATGAAGTTGCAGCGGTCATTGGAATACGGAAGTAGAATTTGCGTTAGACGTTGAGAAAATGATTTTGTGGAGTGTAGGCCATGGATCAGAGATGATATGTCTCTGGCGTGATCAGGTGAGTAATGAAAAGGAGTCCTTTCGTGTGGATCGATTCCAAACGATTATTCTTGCTGCACATGGTTGGCGTTATGTAGATTGTCGCTCATGTGAAACAAGAAAATAGGGCGTCGCAGTTATTGACTACAACGCCCCTTCCTACAAACACTACTACCCACCTTTCCGGTTCATGATGGCTTGAGGTAATGTATCCTTTCAAGCCTGTTCCGGTACCTATGAATAGGTCACAAATTTAGAAAGAATTTGTTCGCAAATCAATTGTAGAATGCTCTCTAAGGCCGATTTGACGATGGACTGGCTAATTTACTCGATCGAAAGCAGAATCCTATCGACAAAAAAGCGACCTGAAAAAGGTCGCTCAATGATCATTAGTATTGTCTGTGGAAAATTAGATCGAAAGAATCTTAATCGTATTGAGCAGATCGCGATTGATCGGCTTCTGATTCTTAATCGCTTTGCTGAATGGAATGTAAACCAGTTCGTCATTTTGGATGCCGACCATGATGTTACGTTGCCCCTCGAGCAGTGCGTTGATTGCGGCTTCTCCCATTCGGCTGGCCAGGATACGGTCACTTGCCGTAGGCGAACCACCACGCTGAATGTGTCCCAAAATGGTTACACGAACATCGTATTGCGGGAACTCATTCTTGACACGTTCTGCCAAACCAGTAGCACCACCGGTCAATTCACTCTCTGCAACCAGAACGATACTACTGTTTTTCGATTTACGGAAACCGTTGCCGATCAATTCACTCAACTGGTCAACCTCTGTTGCAATCTCTGGGATGATGGCAGCTTCCGCACCTGATGCGATGGCACCATTCAAAGCCAAAAAGCCTGCCTCACGGCCCATCACCTCAATGAAAAACAGACGCTCGTGTGAAGTTGCCGTGTCACGGATCTTGTCGACCGCCTCCATGATGGTATTCAAAGCCGTATCGTAACCGATTGTCGTATCTGTGCCGAACAGGTCATTGTCGATCGTACCGGGCAGACCTACAATCGGGAAATTGTATTCTGAAGCAAAAACACGTGCACCGGTTAATGAACCGTCACCTCCGATAACGACCAAAGCATCGATACCATGAGCTTGCATGTTTTCGTATGCGAGCTTACGACCTTCCGGCGTTTTGAATTCCATGCAACGGGCTGTTTTCAGAATGGTCCCCCCTTGCTGAATGATGTTGCTGACATTTTGGGTTTTAAAAGGTAGGATCTCGTTGGTGATCAGACCACGATAACCTCTCATGATACCTTTGACTTCAAAACCGTTGTAAATAGCGGTACGGGTGACCGCACGAATGGCAGCGTTCATGCCCGGAGCATCGCCGCCCGAAGTCAAAATACCAACACATTTAATTTCAGCCATAATCTTCTATGTTTGTTTTATGCCGCAAAGGTAGCAATATTTGGGCATACGAAACAGGTAACCTCTCTGATATTTTAATATTTTTTAATATAAAGTGCGGTTTATGTTGGCCCAAAGGTCGATATAAAATCGTTTAGGGAATTTTACAAAAAATGCAGTGCAACTCTTTGAGTGCTGACAAATGTTGAATGGGAAATGCAATAGTTGAGCCACAATATTATGGTGTTTTCGTTATTGCATATTGAACAATAGTAAGTTGAATTATTCTCTTGTTACTCTTTCAAAAAATATTCTGTGCGGATCGTGTCTGTGACAATGGAGTCATTGACCTTGATCTGTTCGACCTGGATGATTGGCTGATTAGACTGAATTGGTATTTGTGGGTCTGATTCAGCCTCTGAAGATTCGTTTTGGATGTCGTCGATGATCAGTTCGAGCAACCCTTGATGATACGAATCTTTATAACTGTTGACCTGCGCACGAATAAAAAATATGGTTGCAAAGACAACAAGGATCAGCCATATGCCAGTCAGTATCGAAAATGTTTTGCGTTTGGGTGTCGGCCATTTGAAGATGAGTGCTAATAGCAGATAGCTAATGGCCAGCAATGGAATTGCAATGACAATCGGAACGAACAAAAAGTCTAACAGTGAGTCCGATTCGATACTGAATAAATTTATGGATGCAATGTTTGTGTTGGCGTAACCGGTCAATGAGGCGACTGCAATACAAAGTCCACCGATGAGCAAAGCCCCAGCAATAATCACACCGATGAATTTCAGGATAAACAGTATGATATTGCCCAATATGCTCAAAAGTTGGTCTGACGTTGACAAAGCAGCGGTAGTACGGTTCGAGGCTGTTTTTTTGTTTGGCAGATGACCTTTTTGTACACTCTTTTGGATGGTTGTAGCGGTGATAGCCTCGCCGCGCATCTCCAGTTTTTGTCTGGGTGTACGCGCCATGGGGATAGCGAACCAAAGCAGCGGGTAGGCTACGATCGAGATGGCGAACAGGACACCGAAGAATCCAGTCATGGTGCTGATTCCCGGAATGACTGCAACCAGCATGGTCAGAGGTAGTGGCAACAAGAAACATAAACGAAAGACAATTGGATCGACCCGGAAGAAGGTTCCCAATCCACTGCACACACCTCCAATTCGAGCATTCTCAGCATTTCGGTACAGGCGGCGGGGCATGTCGGTCGAAAGCTGATTGAGCCGGCTTTGAGTGTTGGCGATGTTTTCGCCGGATATGTTGGATGAAGTGTGACTTTGTGAATCGGTTTGTGCTGAAGCATTTCCCTGTTCCGGACAGTTGCTGATATGGCTGTTAGAAGTCGGGATAGTCTCCTCGGGAAAACTGTCGGGCATGCCGAGTTGTTCCACAATGTGACGAAGCAATTCAATGGGGACCGGCCGATCTGCAGGTTGGCGCTCGAGAATCAGTTCGCAGATGCGCCCTTCAATATCGGCCAGCACCTCTGCGCCGTCGGGATTATTTTTGTATATGGCAGCGATTTGGGAGAGGTAGTTGTCCAAAAGGAGATACCCTTCTTCATCGAGCTGGAAGGCTATGCCGGCTATGCTGACGTCATGTTTCTGTTTCATGGTAAAAGTATATTGTGAGTCGGTTTTAGGGTTATCCTAATAAAATATTGGGTTGAAGATCGTTAAAGGATCTTCAGTTTCAGCGTTTAAATAGTCTGAGCAGTGTTATAACCCCGATCGAGATCAGAATTACGGGGAACACCACGTTGACGATCGAAATTTTGTAATGAATTACATCGAATATCAACAGACAAGCCCCTATTGCAGTGGTTATTCCCCCTACATATAGCTGGCGCAATGCGAGCAGGTAGAGGCCGATCAGGATGATGACCATCTGCCAGGAGAAGAGCACGTCAAATGTGTGGTGGGAGATGATGCCGAAAGCGTGTAACAACCAAACTGTCCCGGCAAGTATCAGCAAAACACCGAAATAGATCGTACGGGGCCGATAGGTTGAATCTTGCGGATTCTTATTTTCCATATTGGAAGAGCTGTCGTAAAGTTCCATGGTTGTGTTGTTTGATCGGTTCAATGTTGTGTTAATTGTACGGTTCTTTTTTTACAGGAGACGTCGGAGTTGTACCCGATTGACGATTCGAATATGGCATGTTGAATCCAGTTTGCGCCGATGTTAGTGATTGGATAGTCTGTTTGAATTTATCCAATCTGAATGGCTGGCAATGTGGTGCAGTTGCGCACATTTAGTCATACTGCTGTTATCCTAGTTTCAAAATAGATTCCCCCTTTGCTGGACATGTTATAGCTGCCGGTCGTACGAGGTGACTTTCTCCAATGCTCTGTTTGCTTGTCCCATCTTGAAACTGACTGGATTCGCCTTGGTGAATTTGTCGTGGTTCCGGGAAAAGCGTAACTGGCTACTCCTTTTTGTCCGAACCGTTTCGAATCTGGTTGATCTGGCCTACGAATTCTTGCCATGCGTCGTCCAATGCAGCAAGATATTGGTTGCCCTGTTCTGAAATGGTGTAATATTTACGGGGAGGTCCCTGCGGTGACTCTTCCCAACGGTAGGTGAGCAATCCCTGATTTTTCAGGCGAGTCAGGATGGGGTAGAGGGTTCCTTCTACGACAATCATCTCGGCGGCTTTAAGCTCGTTAATAATGACAGTGGCATATGCGTCCTGTCGCGAGATGATTGACAGAATGCAGTATTCGAGAATCCCTTTCCGCATCTGTGCTTTGATATTATCTACATTTACTGGCATGTCTGTAATTTTATGCGTTCAACATATTGTCGTCGTGTTGTGAGGAGAGCGGGAGAACGATCCAGAGGATGATATAGACCACCATCACGATGCCTCCTGTAAAAAACAGCAGAATGACCGAGAGTAAGCGTATCCAACGGGCTTCAATATCGTAGTAGTTGCCGATACCGGCACATACTCCGCCGATGATACGGTCGTATCGATCGCGCTGCAGCCGTCGGGGGGAAGAAACAGGTTGGTCCATAATCGTGTCGTCATTCATTGTGGTTTCAGTTGTATTGTGGTTTTCATTGGTGCGGATCGGATCGCCAAACTCTTTGGCATTGCCGATAATAGCGATCACACGATTTACGGCATTGATATCCACAACCTGAACTCTTGATGAGAGCTTTTCTTGAAACAGATCTGCAATACGATTTTCGATATCATCCATGATTTCGGTGCTTTCGTCTGCATTCAGACGGATGCTGATCTGATCGAGATACTCTTTTAGGGTTTCGTAAGCGTCTTCATCGATGATGAAGGGTCGTTTGCCGATGTTGACTCTGAATGTCTTTTTCATTTTTTTATGGTGTTAGTTGAGGTGGTTCAAGCAGGTTGCAACGATTGTTTTGTTCCCTGGTTTGACACGCTCTGTTAGGACTAAGTTTCGGTTCGGATCAGGATTGACCCTCAAAGAACCGTATTAGTCACGTGTATGCAAATTTTGTTCTAATTCGAAATTGTTGCATTGGGTGTCTGGTGTTATACTTTCCTCTATTTTTTCAGAAAGTGTGTTGCGGCAGGTTTGATCACCAGGAGTTAAAGTACTCTTGCAGGCAATGCACCTGCCGGTCACACAGACTCACTATAATTTACTCTACGTTGTATGGCTCGTTTTTTTGATGGTTTACATATTGCTACCATTGTCGTCTGGGGTTCTGTATGGGCTATTGAGCGTTCAAACGTGATGTCTCTTCTGCTGCGCCTGATTCGACCCGTTTGTATTTTTGCTGTTTACCGGCTTTGAAGTTGTATCGTATCGAGAAACCGGCCTGACGATACATATTGCAGACTACGGTCCGGGTAGTTGTTCCGTTATTGCTTGAGGTGACCTTTTGCAGTCCTGTGTTAAAAATGTCATTCACAAAGATGCTGGCAGTCAAACGATTTTTCCAAAACGACCGTTTGAAGCTGAGATTCACCATATACATGGGGTCAACAGTCATATTTCCAAATTCAAACTTGGACATATAGAAGCCACTCAGATCAATATACCATTTTTTTGCGACAGTAAAGGTGTTGTTCATGTTGGCTTGAATACCACTTCTGAAGTTTTTTTCACCATCTTGGATGGTGTTACGCATATTAAAGCCGGTCAGATTGGTGGTCATGCCCCACCACGGGGTGATCTGTGCAGGCAGCGATAAATTGGCGTACCACTGTGTCGAATTGGATATATTCTTGAACATGAATGCGATCATGTCAGAGTTGTCGGATGCACGCTCCATCACTAGGGTAATATCATCTTTACGGATCTGTACCCCCAAATTTAAAGAGTATTTGCGGCCGAATATCCATGAAAAGTTGATGTCGTTGGCAAAAACCGGTTGTAGTTTGGGGTTGCCGACCTGGTATGAGGTTTCGGAGATGGGGGTGCGTACCGGAACCAAAGTCCAGAAACTAGGACGACGAATGCGTCGATTATAGCTCAGAACAAACATTTGGCTCTGCTTTTCGTTTAATGGCATCGAGAGATTGAAACTCGGAAACAGACTGAAATAGTTCTGTTTGTCAGCCACCATTGTGCTGTTGGTCGAGGGAACGGCATACGTATATTCACCGCGCACCCCAAGCGCCAATGAGAAGTTGTTCCGGAATCGGGTAGTGTAGCGGAAATAGACGGCACTGATGTTTTCGGTGTAACGGTCGTTGCCGCTCAGATCATTAATCGTTTGCCACAAATCGTTCTTGAAATATTCGTAAAGCCTGTTATACTTCATGTCATTATAGGAGTATTTCAAACCGGTCGCGATTTTTGAAACCTTTCCCACATGAATGTCAAAGTCTGCGTTGATCGTATATAAATTGTTCCCGGCTCCCACGTCACTCCGATAGGTGGTGTCGAATGTCATAAATCCGGTGTAGGTGCTGTTATAGTCGTTGTTGTCATCTCTTTGGCTATTGTTGTAATCGAACATCAGTTTGAAGATGGAGCCTAATGTGTCAAGGTTGCGAAAATAGTTGGCCGAAATACTAACTCGCTGGTTGTCGGTCAAGAATCCATACTGGCTGACAATGTTGGTAATGTTTCCGTTGTTATTGATGGTCATGGCTCCATCGGTGCTGTATAAGTTGGGGTAGTTTGAATAATTTACCTCAAGGCCGACACTCTGGGTCGGCGTAATGTCATAAACTCCTCCAATTCGCAATCTCTCGCTGGTTCCCCGTCCGCCGTTCACTCCAGTCGAGTATTGTTCTGATGTACCTTTGGTGTCAAAACTGTTTGTGCCCTCGGTGGTGTAACCTGTTAATGAGCGATCTACGGAAAAGTCTGTGTAAAGACTTAGCTTGTTGTGACGGAATTTGATTGACGTCGCAGGGGCAACGCTCCAGATATTGCTGCGATCCAACGAGTGAGAGTAGCGCAGGGATACCGAACCCTCCATGCCGTCATTGCGCTGTTTCCGCAGGGTGATTTTGACAATTCCTGAGGTCATGCTGGCATCGTACTCCACACCGGCATAGGGAATCACCTCAATTTTCAGGATATCTTCTGCCCTCAACGATTGCAGGTATGCCAGCAACTCTTCGCCTGTCTCCTGTAGTAGTCGTTCGTTGACCATAACACGAGTTCCGGTGCGTCCGTTAACTGAGATTTCGCCTCGATTCGATACCCATACGCCGGGCGCCAGCATCAAGGCCTCTTTTCCATCCCGACCAATGGCCAATGGGGTATCGGCTAAGTTGATTACGTAACGGTCAGCCTCTCGAGTGATGATGTTTGCGGTAACCACTACCTCTTGCAGATCGACAGCTGAAGTGGACATCTTCAATTTTCCGAGATCTGTTTTTCCTTTGACGGTCAGCTCTTGCGAGTACTCCTGGTATCCGAGGAACGAGATTCGAAGATTGTACTTGCCGTTGGGGACTGCCAATTCGAATTTTCCGTTCTCATCGGTGATTGCTCCGAAAAAACGGGTGCTGTCCTTTTGATCCCGTATCTGAACGGTGGCATAATCTACGGGATTCCCTTGGTCATTAACAACTTTGGCGGTCACGGTAGAGGCGGGTAGTTCTTGGGCAGTTACCTCCAACGACGCAATCGTTGTCAACAGTATGAAGCTGGAGATGAATAGTTGTTTCATGGCGTTGGGTCTTAGGACGAGTGAATGAACCTTCTTTTGTTATGCAGCCTATTTTGTTTTTTTATTGTTATTGTCTCTCTGATCCGGCAAGGGAGTTTGTTCTTGTTGCTTTGTCGGTATAGTCTTTATGATGACACATGATTGACTCTTGTCAAGGAGGGTTCGGTATGATCAAATTTAAAACTATTGGGCCTATAAGCGGTTTACCTCTTCTTTTGCACCCGATTCTACTTGTTTGTATTTCTGCTGCTTACCTGTTTTGAAGTTATAGCGGATTGAAAATCCTGCCACGCGAGTCATATTGTTTGCAATTGACACGGCTTCACCTCCATTGTTGTATGCTGTTGCCGACACTATACCCGTATTGAATAAATCATTAACAAATATACTTGCAGTTAATCTATTATCCAAGAAAGATCGTTTAAAACTCAGGTTGACCATCCCCAAAGGATCTACTATCATGTTTCCGGATTCCATACGGGACTGATAGTATCCGGACAGGTCAATGTACCATTTCTTTGCTATTGTAAAAGTATTGTTCATGTTGGCCTGTGCGGAGGTTGAAAACATTTTGCTCCCGTCATTCAAGACTGTACGTTGATTAAATCCGGTTGCATTGACTGTCATACCCCACCACGGTGTGATCTGAAATGGCAATGCCAGGTTGATAAACCACATATTTTGACGTTGCATATTTTCAAATATCAACTCGAAAATATCCGATTGATCTCTACGACGGTATATTTGCCTTATCGTTCCATCTTGCATTTGTACGCCTACGTTCAGTGAATATTTTCGTCCGAATACCCAGGAGATGTTGATGTCGTGAGTGAAGGTTGGTTTCAGTGCCGGATTTCCGATTTGGTACATGGTTTCCGACATCGGTATTGTGGTCGGACTTAGCGCCCAAAATGGGGGGCGGTAGATTTTTCGGTTGTAGTTCAGAATCAGCATTTGGCTCTGTTTTTCATTCAGTGGCATTGCCAAGTTGAAGCTTGGGAAAAGGCTGAAATAATTCTGTTCTTTCATCAGTCCGAAACTCGAGGTCGGATTGACGTATGTATATTCCCCACGGAGCCCAAATGCCAGAGCGAAGTTGTTGCGAAACCGGGTCGAATAGCGGAAATAGATCGCGCTGATATTCTCCGGGTAGTGGTCGTTACCTGTCTGCTCTGAGATAGTGTTCCACAAGTCCTGTTTGAAATATTCATATAGACGATCATAGTGCATATCGTTGAACGAGTATTTGAGTCCCGTCATGATTTTGGAAACTTTTCCCACTTGGATATCGAAATCGGCATTGACCGTGTACAGATCACTGAAATTTTTGATGAAATTCCGGTATATGGTGTCGAAATTCATGAATCCGGTATATGTACTGTTGTAATCGTTGTCGTTGTTGTTATGATAGTTATTATAATCAAACAATAGCTTGAACATGGATCCTACCGTATCGAGTTTAAGAAAATAGTTTCCTGACACGCTGAGTCTTTCTCGGTCTAACCCCATGCTATACAGACTGGCAATATCCGTATGGTTACCATTATCGTCAATGGTCATATTTGCTGTCGTGTATCCTGAAATGACAGGAGTATTCGAATAGTTGACCTCCAGACCGATGCTATGCTTATCGGAGATGTCATATACACCGCCTATGCGCAGCTGCTCGGAAGTGCTGATATGTCTGATCATTGAGTTCATGTTTTGCTCAGAACGCGTAACATTGCTGACGTTCATATTTTCAAAGCTATTGGTCGATTCATGGCCATTTACAGACAAGTTACGTTTGACCGAAAAGTTTGTATACAGGCTAAGTTTTTTACGGCGGAAATTCACATTTGTTGCTGGTGACAATTGCCACGCTCCCTTTGTATCCAGTGCATGCTGGAACCGTAATGAAACAGATCCTTCAAGGCCGTCTTCGCGCTGTTTGCGCAAGGTGATTTTCACAATTCCTGACATTGTGCTTGCATCGTATTCTGCTCCTGTATAGGGGATTACCTCAATTTTTTGAATATCTTCCGCTTTCAATGATTGCAGGTAGGCCAGTAACTCTTCGCCTGTCTCGTGTAACAGTCGTTCGTTCACCATCACGCGGGTTCCGGTACGTCCGTTAACCGAGATTTCACCTCGATTCGATACCCATACACCGGGTGCCAGCATCAGGGCCTCCTTGGCATCCCGACCAATAGCTAACGGAGTGTTGCCCAGGTTAACTACGTAGCGGTCGGCTTCTCGGGTGATAAGGTTGGCAGTGACCACTACCTCCTGCAAGTTGACAGCCGAAGTGGACATCTCCAATTTTCCGAGATCAGTTTTTCCATTGACGGCCAGCTCTTGTGAGTACTCCTGGTATCCGAGGAAACTGATCCGAAGTTGATAATCACCTTTGGGGACAGTCAAGGTGAATTTGCCTTCCTCATCGGTGATTGCTCCATAGAAGCGGGTGCTGTCTTGTTGATGCCGAAGCTGTACGGTGGCGTAATCCACCGGGTCGCCTTGGTCATTAACAACTTTGGCGGTCACGGTAGAGGAGGGTAGTTCTTGAGCAGTGGCATTTAGCGCTTGGACTGCTGTCAGAAATCCAATTAGTGATATAAGAAGACATCTCATAGGTAGTTGGGTTTTAGGGCGTTTGTCCGAATCGGTTTAAAAGGAAATCAATCTATTTGCGATCGGTTTTTGTGATGTCAGGCTACGTTAATGTTTGTTTACAGGTTTTCTTGTATTGCAAATATATGTAAATAATTTGGTATTATGCAATACATAGATATGTAAAAAATGAGAATATTTTATTTGTAAAAGTATTTTATTTTCGTTTGATTGTGTGTATTGACTTGTAAATGAGGAATGTAGTATTTTTAAGATTGGCGTAAAAATGATAATGACGCTGTTTTTTTTCCCGGAATCTAAAAAAAAGTGGACGAAGGGGGGATGAGCTATTCGGTCGGGTTGTTACGGTTGTAGAAAGAGCAATAATTTATTAAATAATAGATGTGTTGTAGGCTTGGCGGAGTGCTGTTGGACGATTTTTATGTTGTCGGCAGGTAAAGGAGATTGATATGCAATATTTTGTGTGCGGTATTCGAAGGGGTGGCTAAGAATAAATGGGGAAGGTGAGGGCTACGTAGAAGAGAGGCATAAAAGATAGGCGTAGCGATTATAGGGCGGTGGCGGAGTTGCAAAGAGGTGGCAGAGGGAAAAAGAGATGGGGTAAGAAGCGGTGGTGTGAGGGTGCGAGGAGGTGCGGGCGCTTGGTATATAATTTGCGTAACTCTATGTCAAAATAAAACTTACCATCATGGCACAGAAAGAATCAGAAAAGAAAATAGTTGACAACGAGGAGGTTAAAAATGAAACTGAAGCTCAGCAGACCACAGCAGAGGCTTCAGCGGAAACTCCTGAGTCTGACAACATGGCAGAGGCCACAGAGGATGCCGGTGACAAATCGACACAGTTGGCAGATGCTGTAAAAGAGTGGCAGGACAAATATTTGCGTTTGAGTGCCGAATTTGACAATTATCGGAAGCGTACCCTGAAGGAGAAAATGGAGTTGGTGGCTACCGGAGGTGAAGATGTCATCAAGTCGCTGTTGGGAGTGATGGATGATATTGATCGGGCATTGGCAGCCATGGAGACAGCTAAGGATGTCGATTCGGTACGTCAAGGTGTTGTCTTGATTCATCAGAAATTGATGGATACCCTTCGGGCTCGTGGGCTCGAGGAGATTGAGGCTATAGGTCAAGAGCTGGATACCGATCTGCATGAGGCTGTGGCCAAAGTTCCAGTCCAAGAGGAGGAGAAAAAAGGTAAAATTATCGATGTGGTACAGAAGGGTTACAAACTGAAAGATAAGGTGACCCGTTATGCAAAAGTTGTGGTTGGCGAATAAGCGCCAATGAACACGACAAGATAAGAGGGAGAGTAAGGAGAGAGAAAGGTTATGGCAAAGAGAGACTACTATGAAGTGCTTGGTGTCGATCGCGGAGCGAGTGCCGATGAGATCAAAAAGGCATACCGTAAGGCGGCATTGAAGTACCACCCGGATAAAAACCCTGGCGATAAAGAGGCCGAAGAGAAGTTCAAAGAGGCTGCCGAGGCTTATGATGTTTTAAGCAACCCCGATAAGAAGGCTCGTTACGATCAGTTCGGTCATGAAGGTATGAATGCCGGAGCAGGTGGCTTTGGCGGAGGCTTCAGTGGCGGAGGTTTCTCCATGGAGGATATTTTCAGTCAGTTCGGCGATATTTTTGGCGGACATTTTGGGGGCGGTTTCGGAGGCTTTGGCGGTTCGAGTCGTGGTGGACGTCGGGTCAATCGAGGATCTGATTTGCGTATCAAGGTGAAATTGAGCCTGAAAGAGGTCGTTAACGGTACTACCAAAAAACTGAAGATCAACAAAGATATTGCTTGTGATCAGTGTGGTGGAATAGGAGCCAAAGACAAAGATTCATACACGACCTGTAAGACATGTAATGGTGCAGGTTATGTGTCGCAGGTGGTGAATACCTTCTTTGGCCGGACTCAAACTACACAACCCTGTCCGAGCTGTCACGGTGAAGGTAAGGTAATTACCAGTCCTTGCCCGAAATGTCATGGTGAAGGTGTTGTTCGAGGAGAAGAGGTGATCGAAATCAAGATCCCGGCTGGCGTTGGTGAAGGTATGCAGCTTTCGGTCAGCGGGAAAGGTAATGCAGCACGCCACGGTGGGGTTCCGGGAGATCTGCTGGTGCTGATCGAAGAGGAGCCGGACAAAGAGTTGGTGCGTGATGGCAATGATTTGATTTACAATCTGAATTTGACTATCCCGCAGGCTGTTTTGGGTGCTTCTGTTGAGATCCCGACAGTTGATTCTCGTGCCAAAGTGAAGATCGAGCCCGGAACACAGGCAGGTAAAGTTTTGCGTTTGCGTGGCAAGGGTGTGCCTGATGTGAACGGTTACGGCCGAGGAGATCTGTTGGTTGTGATCAATATCCCGATCCCGACTCGTGTCAATGCGGATGAAAAGAAGCTGCTTGAACAGCTTGCGCAAAGCGATAATTTCAAACAGGCCGCATCCACTTCCGGCGGAAATATTTTTGACCGGATGAAGAGCTTTTTCCGATAAAAAACGGTGAATAAGCGTGTGGTCGGATGTCAGAATGTATGGCAGTTTGTGATGTCGGGGCATCGGTGCAAAAGAGGGCGGATCTTTAGGGTCAGCCGATCATAATGCATCATTTTTGAAGACAGGCTGTGTTACTGTAGGTTTTGACATCAAGACGTGTACATTAAAATATAAACGGAGATAGACTGGAAGGGGGGGGGGCTCCCTTTTGGAATATACCGTGGAATATTTGGGTTTGCGGACTGTTTTTCGAGGAATCGTAAAATAGTTCGCAAACTGTTTTTATCTTTGTAACTTAAACCCGAATTATACTGAAAACAGCCCAAAGAGCGTTGAGGCAACGTTTCGTGTATGAACGAGCAGGAAAATAACCAAAAGTCTGTTGATGTGCAGGTTGAGGAGGAGACTCCTCAAGAGTGGCATCTGCATCTGCGTCGTGGAATCGTCGCCCGTCGTATGCAGGGGCGCCGTCGCCATCGCAGTATGGTGGTGCGGATGTTGGTCTTGTTGGCAGCGATTTTGTGGGTGCTGTTTTTGGTGTTGGTGAGTCGTTAGGTAGGAGAGAAGACCGATGGAAATCCAGAAAATTCAAGTATTGCCGGATGGCGTGGCTAATCAGATTGCTGCAGGAGAGGTTGTGGGACGACCTGCTTCTGTGGTCAAGGAGCTGATGGAGAATGCTGTCGATGCGGGCAGTACTTCCGTCAAAGTCAATTTCCGAGAAGGTGGACGTGGCTTGATTCAGGTGATCGATAACGGTTGCGGTATGAGTGCTGCGGATGCCAAGCTGGCATTTGAACGCCATGCCACTTCGAAAATTCGTTCGGTCGATGATCTTTCACAACTGCACTCTTTTGGATTCCGAGGGGAGGCGCTCCCGTCGATCGCTGCAGTGGCGGAGGTCGAGGTGAGAACCCGTACTGCCGATGACGAGGTGGGAACCTGCGTGACGATTAACGGTGGAAAATTTGTGTCGCAGGAGCCGGTACAGACTCCACAAGGAACGCAGTTCCTGGTTAAAAACCTGTTCTATAATGTGCCGGCACGTCGTCGCTTTCTTAAAGAACCGCATATCGAGGCACGTTATCTGACTGCTGAGTTTCAGCGGGTCGCTTTGTGTTATCCAGAGATCGCGTTTGCCTTATACAATAATGATTCTCCAGTGTATAACCTGTCCAAAGGTAATTTGCGGCAACGTATAGCCGGAGTTTGCGGTAAGGATTTGGCCAACAATTTGCTGGAGGTTTCGGTCGATACCTCGATTATTAAAATCGAAGGGTATGTGGGGCATCCGTCGGTGGCTCGCAAAACCAAACACGAACAGTATCTGTTTGTGAACGGTCGTTATTTTCGTTCGCCCTATTTCCACAAGGCGATCATGCAGGCTTACGATAAGTTGATCTCACCGGATACACAACCTCCCTATTTCTTATATATGAGGGTGGCTCCGGAACGGATCGATGTCAATGTTCACCCCCAAAAGACTGAAATTAAGTTTGAGGAAGAGCAGGCGATTTGGCTGATTTTTAATGCTGCGGTTCGGGAATCTTTGGGTAAGTTGGGAGTTGTGCCATTGATGGATTTCGAGATGGACAACTCGATTGATATACCGGTCTATAAGCAAGGCACGATCTATCGTGAACCGGATACAGGGGCCAATCCTGCGTTCAATCCCTTTACATCTGATCACGTAGCGAGTCATACGCAACCGTTGCGGTCTGTAGGCGGTGGGGTGTCATCGCGTCGCAGTGAATCATTGGATGGTTGGCAACAGCTTTATGAGATCGATTCCCGAACTGGTGTGGATCGTGATCTGACCGAGCGTTTCAATGAGATGGATAGTTCCATGCAGGCTTTCTTGGATGGAACGCCAGAGCCGGAGCTGGACGTGAAAGCGGAACCGCTTCAACAACGTTTGGATCTGGATTTGGCTACGGGATTCCGGGGACAGTTAAAACTGACGGATCGTCTCTATGCTACGGCATTGGGAGATGCGTTGGTGGTGGTGGACGTGGAACGGGCCCGTGAACGGGTGCTGTTCGAACGCTATTTGTGCCTGCTGGGCAACAATGCAGCAGTTAGCCAACAATTGTTGTTCCCTGAGGAGGTGACCTTTTCTCCTGCAGACGGAGCTGTGATGATGCAGATCAAAGAGGAGCTTTCGGCATTGGGCTTTGAATTTGAGCCTCAGCCAGCATCTGTTCGGGCCGAGAAAACTGATGATAAAGAGGAAGAAGCGGTTGCTGATTTGATAGAAAGTGAGATGCCAATATCGACTCAGTCGGACCAGTTTAAAGAGATAGAGAGTTCTGTTACCGGTGCCGCAGAGGTTGGCGTGTCGGGAGCCGAGCAGGAATCCCAGTGGGTGGAGTACGATTCAAAGGCGATGGAGAACAACATGGAGCCTGGTGATGACGTTACTTTTGTGGTGACGGGGATTCCGCCTGAATTGCCGGCCGGTATGCTGCGTGATGCGTTGCATGAGGTGTTGACACGTGTCCATGAACTGGGCGAGGTGCCGTATCAACAAAAATTACAGGATATGGCGGCGGTTTTGGCACGGCGCGGGGCTTCATCGGCTGCACGTATTGACGAGGCTGCTGTTGGAGCTTTATTGGATGAACTGGCTTCGTGCAATGAACCGGCATTCACTCCGTCAGGAAAGCCTGTGCTGATCCGTATTGGCGGTGAGGAATTGGCCAAACGATTTTAAATTAAAAAAACGATTGTATGCGATTCGATAATGGTGCATTTGCAACCCCTCCAGTGGTCAAGAATCTGATCATCATCAATGCTCTCTTTTTCTTGGCTGAGGAGATTCTGCCCAATGGGTTGGGAAATGTGTTAGTGGAGCGGTTGGGCCTTTATTCGTGGCAAAGTCCCAATTTTCACTTTTACCAACTGGTAACCCATATGTTTCTGCATGGTAGTCTGACCCACCTGTTTATGAATATGTTCGCCTTGTGGATGTTCGGACGTACCTTGGAATATACGTTGGGTAGTAAAAGGTTCCTGACCTATTATATGGTGACGGGAATCGGCGCAGGGCTGTTGCAGATGGCGGTAGGATGGATCGAAATTGCTCGATTGCAAGCCATAGCCCAGGAGATGGGAGGACTTACACCCTATATGCAGAGCGTCATTATGCAGCGGGCCAATGTGTTGACAATTGGAGCTTCGGGAGCTGTGTTTGGCGTGTTGCTGGCATTTGGTATGATGTATCCCAATTCGATCATCATGTTGTTGATTCCGCCCATTCCGATTAAAGCCAAATATTTTGTGATCGGATATGGTGTGATCGAGTTGTTGCTCGGAGTGGTGGGATCACGAAGCGGTATTGCTCACTTTGCCCATGTGGGAGGAATGATTTTCGGATTCTTTCTGCTCTACTATTGGAAGAAGAGAGGGAAGATTTATTATTGATTCGGTCTGAAAAAGAGCATATTTGATATGTCTGGACAGTGAGGTTGATTCCGGAGAGGGTGAAGACATTGGGTGCAGAGAGGTGTCAAGGACAGATGCGGTTTGTCGCTTGCAGAGTATAGAATGCAATGGGCGTTAATGAAGATGTGATGATCGGTTAGCTGCTTGGGCAATCTGCAGATGCAGCACGATCAACCAACTTCGTATATGCAATAACAGGTAAACTGAACTTGAAAGGGTTATAAAAAAGTTATAGCAACAATGGTAAAATCGAGACAAAGATGGGCCAAATGGGGTGTCGGAGTGGTGACTCTCTTCGATTGGCTGCTTTATGGAATTACCTTTGTTGTGGCAGTAGCGATGGTGCTGGCCTATTTCGCACCGTACGTCCATCCGGCCAAAATTTATTGGTTTGCCTTTTTGGGGTTGGCGGCTCCCTTTATCTATATTGCCAATGCGCTCCTGATGCTCTATTGGACGGTGCGTTGGCAGAAAGTGGCGTTGTTGTCGTTGGCGGTGTTTGTGCTCGGATTGGGGCATGTGGGCAAATATTTTCGTCCTCAATGGAGCAAACAGTACGAACAACCCCGGCAAGATGGAACCTTGCGGATTTTGAGCTATAACGTGGGAGGATTCTGGGGAAATGTCCCAGGAAAGCCGGAGAGTCGCATGCATGAGATTGCCTCTTACATAAATGAAGAAAAGCCGGATATTATCTGTTTTCAGGAGTTTGAGGCCAATTTTGTCAATAAGCGTACGGAAATTGATAGCCTTCTGGAAGATTGGAAATATAAATCAGTGTTTTACACACATAGGTTGAATGATGAAGGAGGTTGGGGATTAGCTGTATATAGTAAGTATCCGATTGTGGCTAAAGATCACATGACGTTTCCTGAATCGCATAACTCGGTTATGTGGGTCGATATTGCGATTCGCAAGGATACGATACGGGTATTCAATAACCATTTGCAGACCACTCAGATCAATGAGCAGGATCGTGAATTTTTACGTTCTGAACCGTTGCTCGATACCTCACGGAATGATAAAGCCAAAGGAATTGCCCGTAAACTGAAACGTAATTTTATCAAACGAGCAGAGCAGGTTGATTCAGTCTCTTTGCTGATTCATGACGGTACGCCTTGGGTGATTGTGTGTGGCGATTTTAATGATACCCCGATGTCCTATACCTACCGGAAAATGCGGGGCGATTTTTTCGATGCCTTTAAGAAAAAGGGGCATGGAGCCGTCTTTACCTACCGGCGTTTGTTGGGAGTGTTGCGGATCGATTACCTGTTCCATTCGGATGATTTCGAAACGGTCGGTTATCGCAGTGAACAGCCCGAATGGAGTGATCACAATCCGGTGATTGTGGATGTTCGGCTTAAACACGATTGATAGTTGAAAGACTTTTATATAAAAAGATAAAACCATGGTACTGGATTCAATAACCGATTTGGCTGCTTATGGAGCTTTAAATCGTCATTTTGCGACGGTGTGCGCCTATTTGGAACAGCATTCGTTGGCAGATCTGTCTGAGGGTAAATATCCGATTGACGGAGATAATGTGTATGTAGCGATCAGTGAACGTGATCTGAAAAAGCCGGCTGATGCGGCATTGGAGGCACATGATCGTTATATCGATATTCAGGTTGTATTGGAGGGCCGTGAGGGTTTCGGCTGGAAAAAACGTTCGCTCTGTTCGGCTCCCCGTGGTGAGATGAACCAGGAGAAAGATGTGATTTTTTACAACGATGCTCCCGAAACCTATTTTACATTAGGCCCGGGCGAGATGGGGATCTTTTTCCCGCAGGATGCACACGCTCCGTTGGTAGGAGAGGGTCATGTGAAAAAGGCTGTCATTAAAGTAAAGGTGGAGTAGATACACACAATTTATATTTGACTTAATATTTGACCAATAAAAGCATTTAAAGCAATGGCAAACAGAATGATTCTTAACGAGACCTCCTATTTTGGTCCCGGATCGCGTAAAGTAATTGCTGAAGAGGTAGCAAAACGCGGTTACAAAAAAGCATTGGTAATCACTGATAAAGATCTGGTAAAATTCGGTGTAGCTGCACAGGTGACCGATGTTCTGAAAGAGGCCGGTATTCCTTTTGAGCTGTTCGATAACGTAAAACAGAACCCGACCGTTAAAAACGTTAAGGCAGGTATCGAGGCTTTCAAAGCTGCAGGTGCTGACTTTATCGTGGCTATCGGAGGTGGATCTTCGATCGACACTTCGAAAGCTGTAGGTATTATCATGAATAACCCTGAATTCTCGGATGTTGTCTCTTTGGAAGGTGTAGCTCCTACCAAAAAGAAATCTGTTCCAGTAATCGCACTGCCGACTACTGCCGGTACTGCAGCAGAGGTGACCATCAACTATGTAATCACTGACGAGGAGAATGTCAAGAAGATGGTTTGCGTGGATCCGAACGATATCCCGACTTTGGCTGTGATCGATCCGGAATTGATGTTGAGCATGCCGCGTGGCTTGACTGCTGCAACCGGTATGGATGCTTTGACTCACGCTATCGAAGGTTTGATTACGCTGGGTGCATGGGAGATGAGCGATATGTTCGAGTTGAAAGCTATCGAGATGATTGCTAAATGGCTGCCTAAAGCCGTTGAGACTCCATCAGATATTGAGGCCCGTGACGCAATGGCTACTGCTCAGTATATTGCCGGTATGGCCTTCTCAAATGTAGGTTTGGGTCTGGTTCACGGTATGGCTCACCCGCTGGGTGCTTTCTATGATATTCCTCATGGTGTGGCCAACGCATTGTTGTTGCCTTACGTAATGGAGTTCAATATGCCGGCAGCTAAGGCTAAATATCGCAAGATTGCGGAAGCAATGGGTATTGACACTGCTAAGATGAGTGACGATGAGGCAGCTCAGGCAGCAGTAGATGCTGTAAAACAGTTGTCTATCACCATCAAGATCCCTCAGAAGTTGAGCGAACTGAATGTCAAAGAGGAGGATCTCGGCAAATTGGCAGAGTCTGCTTTCAACGATGTCTGCACTCCGGGCAACCCGCGTAAGGTAACTGTTGAGGAGATCAAAGCACTTTACACCAAAGCTTTCTAATACAGACAACGAAAATTAAGATTCGGTACGACCTGAAGAACGCCTCGTGTCATGTGAGGGGTTCGGTATAAGAACAGTTTCGTACCATTAGTTCTCAATATGCTGGAGACGTACTATCCTGTGTACGTCTCCAGTTTGTTTATCAGGGCAGGTGAAGGTTAGGCATTGATAATATGGATGTTGTCAAAACAGGATTGTATTGGGTGTACGATCATGGGATGACAAGGATATTTGGTCGAACTAAATAATATAAAAAAATGGCAGGATTTAATTTTTATATTCCGACTCGGGTGCTGTTTGGTCCGGGTATGTTGAATGAGCTGGCTACGGTGAAATTGCCGGGTCGCAAAGCGTTGGTCATTACCACAGCCGGTAAATCGGTTAAAAAATATGGCTATCTGGATCGGGTGATTGCGCTGCTCAAACAGAACAACGATACGCAATGTGTTGTATTCGATAAGGTAATGCCCAATCCGTTGTTGAGTCATGTCCGTGAGGCAGCGGCGTTGTGCCGTGCAGAAGGGTGTGATTTTGTCATCGGTTTGGGTGGCGGTAGCCCGATCGATTCGGCTAAAGCCATTGCGTTGGCTGCGGCTAATGAGGGTGACTATTGGGATTATGTTGAAGGCAGTAAAAAACCGGCCGGTGCACTGCCCGTCATTGCCATTACTACAACAGCGGGTACCGGTACCGAAGCCGATCCCTGGACGGTTATCACCCACGATGAGAGCCGTCATAAAGTGGGCTTTGGTTGTGATGAACTGTTCCCGGTATTGTCGATTGTGGATCCGGAGTTGATGCTGTCAGTGCCGGCCAAATTGACTGCTTATCAGGGATTCGATGCTTTCTTTCACGCTTCAGAGGGATTCCTGGCTCGGGTTGCTACACCAGTCAGCGATGCTTTAGCCTTGCAAAGTATGCGCCTGATCTTCAAATATCTGCCGCGTGCCGTTGCAGATGGTAATGATTTGGAGGCTCGTACGAATGTGGCTTTGGCCAATACATTGTCGGGTATGGTGGAATCTACTTCTTGTTGTATCTCCGAGCACTCGTTGGAGCATGCGATGAGCGGACTCTATCCCGATCTGCCCCACGGAGCCGGATTGATCATGATTTCGTTGGCTTTCTACCGCCATTTCGCTCCGTTGGCTCCAGAGCGGTTCATTGAGATGGCTCGCAATTTGGGCGCTGATCTGAGTGGTGTGGATGCCGAGAAACAGCCGTATGTTTTTGTCGATCTGTTGGAGCAGATGCAGAAGGCGTGCGGGGTTGATCAGCTCAAGATGTCCGATTACGGTATTCGTCGTGAAGATTTCCCGCGTTTGGCTCAGCTTGCCCGCGATGCGATGGGCGGTCTGTTCGGGCTGGATCCGGAGCCATTGACCGATGAGGATATTATCCGGATTTTTGAGGAGTCTTATCGATAGGCTGATTCGGTACGCATGTATATGGTCAATGAGAGTCGATTTGCCGTAAGAGGGATTATCATTGAGCCAGGGAACAAAATGCGTTTGACTAACAATTTTTAGACGGTAGCTGAGTTTAGTGTAAAAGGCTTTTATTGCTTTCTGCGCAATTGGTGGCCTGTCGTGAAAAAACGTTAGTCTTTCTGCATAGCATGTTAAAATATCATAGGTTCGGGGAGCGTTCTTACATCAGGACGTTCCCCGAATTTTTTATGTAGAAAAGGGGAGTGTTGAGCACGAATATTGCGAAAATCCCTATCTTTGATTATTAGGGTAAATTTGGAATTTATGAAAACGCGATTGAATTCGGAAAATACTGCTGATGAACGGTATGACGTTGAGGAAGAGAAGCTTTCATCTAGTGGTACCGTTGATGGTGATCTGTCAGAACGGGTATGTGACGAATCGCAGCCGTCCAAAACAAAAAAACCGTGGTGGAGACGGTTGTTAAAGGTTGCCTCCATTGTGGTGGGATCGCTTGTGGGGCTGTTCCTGTTGGTGGCTATTTTGGTATCGGTGATTTTGACACCGCCGCGTTTGACCCCGATTGTAAATCGTGTTGCATCGAATTATCTGAATGCCACCGTACATTTCGATACGGTGCGACTTTCGTTGTTTGAGAATTTTCCCCATGTCAGCCTTGAATTGAAAAACGGAGAGGTGATTTCAGGTGTATTTGCCGGAATTCCCGATTCATTGCGTTACGCAGTGCCTCAGCGTGCTGACAGTCTGCTCCGTTTCAAGGATTTTGCCGTGACGCTCAATCTTCCTCGACTGTTGGCCTCTCAGATAGTGATTCGCGAACTGAAATTGGTCGATCCGCAGATTTATGCTTTTGTTTCACCTGCCGGAAATGCCAACTGGGATATTTTCCCCACAGAAGCCGATACGGCGACAGATGTACAGGCTGATACAACAACCGATATGACTATGTTGTTCGGCCTTCGGGTGGGAAAGGTGCTGCTCGATGGTGCAGAGATCCAATATGAAAGTCGTCGTGATGCATTGTCTGCATCGCTCGATTCGCTGCACCTGTATTGGAAGAGCCATCGTAAACGTCGTTATGAAATCGATTTGGGCAGTGAAGTCTCTATGCGGCAGGGGAAAGTCGCATACGCTCAACACCTTCCGTTGTCACTCAAAGGCGGTTTTGCTTTCGGCCGGTGGCGTGAACATAAAATTATGTTCGATAAACTGACCTTACAGGCTGATAATATCCCGGTAGAGTTGAATGGTCAGGTGGTGGTTGAGGCTGATAGTGTTGTCTCTGATTTGGTATGTAAGGTGTCACCGTTGCAGTTTCAACGGGTGTTGAGTTTGGTTCCTGAGGCGATGATGCCGACAGCCCGTCATTTCCAAACCAATTTAACGGCTGATCTGGAGACTCGCGTTACGGGTACCTATCGGTTTGACAACAATGTGTTGCCGACTTTCCGGTTGGATTGTAACGTGAATGGAGGCTGTCTCGGTTATGAAGGGTCGAAAGTGCGGATTGACGATATGCAACTTGATGCATCGTTGTTTTACCATCCACAACGTCCTGATTCGACGGGGCTGATCCTGCGTAAATTTTCAGTCGAGGGGATCGGAATGAAGTTCCGTGCAGAGGGAACGGCTTGGGATGTCTTGCGAGATGCCCGGGTTCAAGGTAAAATGGATGGGTCGATCGATCTTGGCAAGTTGACCGAACTTTTCCCTTCGCGTAAGAAAAATATTACAGCACATGGAGTCATCGGTCTGGATGCCAATATAGGATGTCGTTTGAGTGAACTTAATATACGTAGGATTGGAAATACGCGTATCAATGCCAATGTAACGATGCAAAACCTGCTGGTCAATATGCCGCAGGATACGCTTTTCCTGATGGCGAATGGTGGACGGATCAGCCTGGGGGCCAATCCTAATCTGCCTGAATACGATACGACGATTGCGGCCGGAGCTCAGGTTGTCTATCTTGACGTACAGGCAGACACTTTGCAATTCGATATGAAAGAGTTGCTGGCTGTCTCCCTGTCCGGGGGCAAATTGAAGATGCGCAACGCCGTTGCAACCGATGACGACACAACTGTGGTACGACCCTTTACCGGTTCTGTCAATGCTCGCTATTTGGGGGTACAGGGAGTTGATTCCTCATGGGTGAAGATTGGTGGGCCGGCCATCGATTTTTCGATCATGCCGTCACCAAAAGATTCGACGATTCCGCTGATTCGCTTGCAGTTGGCTTCAAAAGGTTTGGTTAGCAGAAGTATCGATAATATCTGCGCGATGCGTGGTGTAGAGGCTGACCTCGAAGCTACACTCTATAGCACGCGGCGTCAACAGGCTCAACGACGTGAACATTGGCTCGATTCGTTGCAGAGTGTCTATCCGGATGTGCCACGTGATTCGTTGTTCAGCCATGTGAGAGCTCAATATGTGCAAAAGCATCGTGGTCAACAGCCGCCTCAGGATGATTTTGTGTCTGAGGACATTGATATGCGTATGGATCAATCGATTCGTCAGCTGTTGTATCGTTGGAATGTCAATGGAAATATCAAAGCTGCCGGAGGGCGTTTAATTACGCCTTATTTCCCGTTAACCAATACGTTGCGCAATGTGGACATCGGGTTTACGACCGATCGGGTCGAATTGCGTGGAACGACTGTGCATAGCGGAGCTTCGGATCTGAATTTGACCGGTGAAATTGCTAACCTGAAACGGGCTCTTTCCGGTCGGGGAAAATTGGTGGTGAACATGCAGATCGAGTCCGATACACTCGATATCAATGAATTGGTGAAGGCTGCCAGTGCAGGATCGGCTTATGTGTCGGCCAGCACCGGTTTCAAAGATTCACTGCATCATGCTGTGTCGGAAGAACATTTGCAACAGATGATCGAACAGCAGGCTGCTATTGATACGGCGGAAGATACTTCGTTGATTGTGGTTCCGGGTAATGTGGATGTCGATTTCGATCTCGATGTTAAACACGGAGTATATGCTGATTTGACGTTGAACAAGTTGTCCGGTTGTCTGATCGTACATGACCGTTGTCTGCAGTTGAACAATCTGGAGGCGGTGACCGATGCCGGTACGATGAAATTGACGGCGCTATATGCAACTCGTAGCAAAAAAGATATTACCACAGGATTCGATTTGGAGATGCAAAATATTCAGGTGGCTCGATTGATTAAATTGGTGCCTTCTGTCGATACCTTATTACCGATGTTGCGATCATTCGAAGGGGTGGTAGATTGTCAAATGGCAGCGACAGCCGCATTGGATACAGCCATGAACATTATGATGCCGACACTGAATGCTGCCTGTCGTATTCATGGTCAGGATATGGTATTGCTCGATGGAGAGACCTTTACCGAGATTTCGAAAATGTTGCATTTTAAGAACAAAAAACGCAACATGATTGATAAAATTTCGGTCGAGATGTTAGTCCATGACAACCAAATTGACATCTTCCCGTTTGTGATCGAGATGGACCGATATAAGGCTGCTGTCAGTGGTGTCCAGAAATTGGATATGAACTTTGATTACCATATTTCGGTACTTAAGTCGCCTATTCCGTTCCGGCTGGGAATCGATATATATGGCAATCCGGATAAGTTTAAATTCCGTATTTGTCGGGCTCGGTACAAGAGCGTTGATGTACCCAGTTATGTGGAGGTGATTGATTCGGCCCGTTTGAATTTGAGAAAGAATATTACCGACATTTTCCGTCGTGGTGTTGAGGCGGCTACCCTAAGCCATTTGCGAGTGAATAGTTCATCGACGTTGCCTTCCGAAGTGACTGCTGACAGTGAACAGTTGACAGCTGAAGATTCTGTTCTGTTACAAAAAGAGGGCTTCCTGCCGGGAACTGATACTACGCAAATGCCGGTCGATACTTTGCAATCTGTTTCTACGGAGAGTCCAGTGTCTGAGGCCGTAGAACCGTCTATTGAACAAAACTCGTTACCGGTTGAACCAGACAAAAAGTCGAAGCGCAAACGTCGTTCACAACAACAGCTCGATGCAGCCCTTCCTGAAGAGCAGCAAAAGTAACCTGTTGTAAAAAGGAGGGCTGGTCGATGATGATGTAATATTTTTTCTGTGGCGAAGTAAATGTGGATTTAATTGTTAATTTTGCCCATATTTCAGAGGAGTGTTACATTTGAACTTTAACCCTTACAATCAGGTTCATTGATGATGAAGAAATTTTTGTTGGTGTTCTCACTGTTGTGCGCGACATCGGCCTTGTCTGTCAAGGCACAGGATTACAATTGGGCAATCGGTGTACGCGGTGGTGAGACCGCTACCGGAATTACCGTTAAGCACCATTTCGATCCCGCTAACGGACTGGAAGGTATTATCGATTTTGCCAAAGGTGTCAATGTGTATGCTTTATACGAGCGTCATATTCCAGTGATAACGAATGGTTTCCATTTTTACTATGGAGGCGGTCTCAATATGGGAGGCTGGGAAAAACATAGTGATACCAAATTTACAGCCGGTATTGATGGCGTAATAGGGTTGGAATATAAAATCCCCAAAATTCCATTGGCGGTGTCTGTAGATTATAATTACAAAAACGAAATGGGAGGGTTTATGGTGAAACGGCGGAGACAATTTTCCATTTTTGCAGCGGCGCTGTTTCTGCTCGCGGCGGCCGTGCGGAGCGACGCGACGGCGGGCGGGCTGTTCTATGCGCTGTCGGGCATGGCGATTCTGTGCCTGTTTGCCGCGCTTTTCACGCGGGAGCCCGTGCCGGGACGCGCGCTCGCGACGCCGAACGCCGCGCCCGTGAAGCCGGAGGGCGGCGCGAGCTTCGAAGACGTGGCCGCCAACGAGGAAGCGCTTTCGAGCCTGCGGGAGCTGCGGGACTTTCTGAGGCACCCGGAGACCTACGCGAAGCTGGGCGCGCGGATTCCCCATGGCGTGCTGCTCTACGGCCCGCCGGGTCTCGGCAAGACGACGCTCGCAGGCGTCATCGCCAACGAAATGGGCGCGGGCATCCGCGTGACCTCCGGCCCGGCGATC
>ERZ857882.1358-NODE-1358-length-29001-cov-6.494196_pt1 | contig 29001 bp, 30 predicted proteins | sample MGYA00519697_ERZ857882 | MGnify/ENA primary metagenome ERZ857882 (study PRJEB31778, sample SAMEA3449373) | human gut metagenome | biome: human gut; feature: human-associated habitat; material: faeces | place: United Kingdom | collected 2010/2012 ...
AATTCGGTGATGCGCTCCATGCTATTCAGGCGTTCGTTGATATCGATCCCGACGCCGAAGACTTTGATCCCGAAGCAGCTCTTGCTCGGATCAAGGAATTTAAGCCCGAAAGTGAAAACGCAACCGGTACAGTCACCATCGAGGATGAAGAGACCCTCGCACAGGATGACTACACCGTATACTATTCCTCAGTTCCCGAAAGTGAACGGAAAAATCAGAGCGTTATCCAGACCTCATATCTTGACGCTGTGAAGTATTTCACCGAAAGCAATGCCGAGTTTGCCGCTCCCGACCCCGCTGACTACGGTGTATGGGTCCCCGGTATCCCGGTACTCATCGGCGACGCTCTCCGTGTTGACAGCGACAATCCGGTATGCCCCGAATGGCTCAGCGGTCTGATCCTTGACGGTATCGTCGCAGGTGCCGGCGCTGTTCTCGGCTTCGTACCTCAGATGCTCGTTCTGTTCCTGCTTCTCGCATTCCTTGAAGCGTGCGGTTATATGGCACGTATTGCATTCGTCCTTGACCGTATCTTCCGCAAATTCGGTCTTTCCGGTAAGTCCTTCATTCCTATGCTTATCGGTACAGGCTGCGGTATCCCCGGCATCATGGCATCCCGTACCATTGAAAATGAACGTGACCGCCGTATGACCATCATGACCACGACCTTCATTCCATGCGGCGCCAAAGTACCTTTCATCGCAATGATTGCAGGCGCGATCTTCGGTGGCTCGGCATGGGTTGCAACTTCCGCATACTTTATCGGCATGGCTGCAATCATCATCAGTGGCATCATGCTTAAGAAAACCAAGATGTTCTCCGGCGATCCTGCTCCCTTCGTAATGGAGCTCCCCGCATATCACCTTCCCACCGTCGGCAACGTACTCCGTTCCATGTGGGAGCGCGGCTGGTCCTTCATCAAGAAGGCCGGTACGATCATCCTTCTGTCCACCATCTTCGTCTGGTTCACCACCTACTTCGGCTGGGCCGAGGACGGCTTCCGGATGCTCTCTGACGAAGAGATCAACTACTCCATCCTCGCCAAGATCGGCGGCGCTATCGCCTGGATCTTTGCTCCGCTCGGCTGGGGCAACTGGCAGGCAGTTGTTGCCTCCATCACCGGCCTTGTCGCCAAGGAGAACATCGTCGGCACGCTCGGCATCCTCTATGGCGGCGGCGACGGCACGGTCTATCAGAACCTTGCAAGCGCCTTCAACGGCATCACCGGATACTCCTTCCTGGTCTTCAACCTTCTGTGCGCTCCGTGCTTCGCGGCCATCGGCGCCATCAAGCGCGAGATGAACAGCCAGAAGTGGACCTGGTTCGCAATCGGCTATCAGTGCGGCTTCGCGTATGCAATTGCCCTCATGGTCAACCAGTTCGGCGCCCTGCTCACCGGCAGCGGCAATGTCCTCGGCGTGATCGTCGGCGCAGCCCTGCTTGCAGTCATCGTTTATATGCTTGTCAAGCCCTATAAGGAAGCTACCAAGCTGACCACGAAGATCAAGTAATCAATTTTTCACGGTGCAAGACCGCATGGGATATGCGGTCTTGCTTCCGGCAAACAGCGAGTAAAGGAGTGATTCTCATGTTTGCATGGATCGCACAAAATCTTGGAACGATCCTTGTTTCGGCCGTTCTGCTTGTCATTGTTATCGCAATCGTGCGATATCTGATCCGGCAGAAGAAACAGGGGAAAAGTTCCTGCGGCGCGGGCTGCGCGCACTGCGCAAATGCGGGCTGCTGCCACCATCAGCAATAACAGAGGGTCTGCATCATGTATCAAACAACGCTTAAAATCGACGGCATGATGTGCGGTATGTGCGAATCGCACATCAACGACACCATCCGCAAGGCTGCGCCCGTCAAGAAGGTCACGTCGTCGCACGCAAAGGGTGAGGCTGTTGTCCTGACCGACGAGCCGCTGGACATCGAGGCCGTCAAGGCTGCCGTCCACGCGACCGGCTACGAGGTCACGGACGCGTCCAGCGAGCCCTACGAAAAAAAGAAGTTCTCCCTTTTCAAGAAGTAATTCCCCTATTGCGGAAAACCGCTCTGTCCCCATGCCGGCAGAGCGGTTTTTCATAAGGCAGGCCCGCCGGGAAACCGGCGGGCCTGTCTGTTCTATACAAAAACCAGTGCATCCTGCGGGCGGACAGAGTTGTCCGCCCCTACGGATTATAGAGGCATTGAAGTTTCGGCGTAGGGGCCGACGACTCTGTCCGCCCGAAAAATGTAACGAATTCGCCGAGAATTCCCGTAAAAACGGTGCATCCCAAGCGGCTTTCTTCACCCCAGTAGGCCGACTGCGTTTTTATACGCGATCCCTGCCGCTTCCTCCGGCGTGAAATCCATTTGGTCAAGAATCCCGCAATAAACGGTGTAGATCTCTTCGGGCCGCAGACTGCGACTGGCGGGAAAATCGGTTGCAAAGAGGAGCCGCCTCGGGCCGAATTTCCGCAGAAGCGCGTTCGTCCCTTCAACGCCATATCTGCGGGCATAATCGGGCAGGATCGCGGACAGATCCACATAACAGGCAAGCGGAAGCAGGCGTTCCCACTGAAACGCTCCCATGTGCGAGACGATCAGCTTTAGATCCGGATAGCGCTCCGCCGTTTTCACGATGCGCTTCGCCGCCGACAGATCATCCTCCGCATTCGGATAGGAATGAACGGCGACGGGAATGCGCCGCTCCTGCGCAAATGCGAAGATCGCACAATTATAGTCGGAGTCGAGTGCCAGCCCGGAATTGTTCGGGTGAAGCTTGATGCCGTCCAGCGCATGATCGTCAATGGCGCGGCAGAGCGCGTCGACCGTTTCGGCCCGCGAATTCCGGACGTCGATATCCGCAAAGGCATAAAATCTGCCGGGATACCGCCGCTTCATCTCGGCCAGATTTCGGTGCACCGCGCCGGCGGTGAACTCCATCGACATCAGAAACGGATCGTTAAAGGGCATGATGACAGCCCGTTCGATATGGTTTTCACGCATGATCTGCACATATTGCCGCAGATCTGCATACATCCACACATCGTCAGCGTCGGGATTGGCGGTATGCACCGCGTCCGGCAGGATGTGGATGTGCGCGTCAAGCTTTTTCAGCGTTCTCCAGTTTGCAGCAGCCATAACGATCCCTTCAATTTTAAGCGGTCGGCGTTTCTGCCTCTCCGGCCAGATAGGTTTCCAGAATGTCGGCTGCGCAGTAGACCATTTCCGGGCACGGGCGCTTTTTGTAATAGCTGTCGGTGCGCGGTTCGGGCGGCTGGGGCTTGAAATTTGGGTCGAGGCCCAGCAGCTGGCGGCAGATGATCGAGCCATTGCGCGCCTCAAATTCTCCCGCGAGCTGCCGCAGCGCCGCGTAATTGTTCGTTTTCGCTGCCCGGTCGGTCGGGTCTGCCGGGCCGCAGAGCAGGCCGTAGGCCATGAACATCCCGCTGACCGCGCCGCATACATCGCGCATACCGGCCATCCCGCCTCCAAAGCCGGAGGCGATCTTCAACGCAGTCTCTCTATCCAGCTTTTCCTCCGCAAAGGCCAGAAAGACGGCCTGTGCGCAGTTGCAGCCCTCCAGAAACAGTTCTCGTGCGCGTTCTGCTTTTGTCATGTGTGCTCCTCCTGCGGTTCATACCGCTTTTCAAGACTGAATTTCTTCCCACTGCACCGGCGGCAGCGGATGCCGCCGCGCTTTTCCTCCAATGCCTGTACGACTGTCCCGCGCCGCAGATACCGGGATTCCGCTCCGCAGCCGAGGCACGTCACGACATACACGCCGCGCACGGCCTCAATGCGCCTCCGGTTTTCAGCCGCTGCCTCGCAGCTGGGCGCAAGCCGCGCCGGCGGGCAGCCGATTTTCCGGCAGACAGCCTTCCACGCCTCGTCATGCCCGTGGCGTTTTCCTGTGAGGATCGCCGCGGCGGCGTGGGCATATTCGTGCCGCGCCGTGTCCCAGAAGACCTGATCCTCCCGCCGCAGAAAGTCCGCAAGGCGGATCTCCTGCGGCCTGTTTTTGACGAACGTGCATACGCCGTACTGCCGCGTCATGCGCCGGGAAAAGGACACGGCCACGCGGCTCGTGTCGATCCCGAGCAGCCTGTCCAGCCGCCGGTACTCCGCCTGCACCTGCGCAAGCGTCCACATCCGCATCGCCTCCGTTTCTGCATCCATGATAGCACAGCGGGCGCGGTTTTTCCATCTTTCCTTTTGGCGCAAAAGCCGGTATACTGGATATCAGAATGAAAAAGGCGGTTTTTCCTATGTTTTCACGGATGTATCTTGAGATCACGACCTGCTGCAATCTTTCGTGCAGCTTCTGTCCCGGCACGAAGCGGCCTGCCGCGTTTTTATCGCCGGAGGACTTTCGCACGCTGGCTGCGAAGCTCCGGCCATATGGGCAATACCTGTACCTGCACGTCATGGGCGAGCCGCTGCTGCACCCGCAGCTGCCGGAGCTGCTGGAGATCTGCCGGGAACTCGGCTTCCGCGCGACGCTCACGACAAACGGGACACTGCTGCCGAAGAAGCAGGCGGCGCTGCTCGACGCGCCCGCGCTGCGCAAGGTCTCTATCAGCCTGCACAGCTTCGAGGCGAACGAGGCCGGGGATTTTTCCGCCTATCTGACGGGCTGCACGGACTTTGCCCATGCGGCAAAAAAATCGGGCATTCTGACAGATTTCCGCCTCTGGAATCTCGACGGCGCGCAGACGAAGGGTCTGCACGACCGGAACGCGGAGATTCTGGCGCAGCTGCACGCGGCCTTTCCCGGCGTGTGGCAGAAAAATACGTGGGGCTGGCGGCTGGAGGACGGTGTGTTCGTCAGCTTCGGAGAGCGCTTTGACTGGCCGGACGAGCAGGCGGCAGAGCGTGGGAGCCAGGGCCGCTGCCGCGCGCTCAGCGACCAGATCGCCGTGCTTTCCGACGGCACGGTCGTGCCGTGCTGCCTTGACAACGAGGGCGCGCTTGCGCTGGGGAACCTGTTCCGGCAGGCGCTTTCCGACATGCTTGTCTCGCTGCCGGCCTGCGCGATACGCGAGGGCTTTGCACGCGGCGAGCGCGCCGCCCCGCTCTGCCGCCGCTGCGGCTATGCGGAGCGATTCGGCGCCCGGTGACAGAGAAATCGGCTTAGGGTGTATCTGAAAACTCCCAACGCACCCGGACAGCGGGCTTTTTTGCGGTGCGCCGCGTCATTTTTCCTTGAAATACGTCAGTATTCCTGCGAAAAAATGTCTTGCGCAACGCAAAAATCCCTCGCTGCCGGTCACATCATGAGTTTTCAGATACACCCTAAGTGAACGGACCCCGCCGCATTTTGGAATGCGGCGGGGAAGCTTTTCGTTATTCGATCGTAAATTCTGCGTACAGCGTGTATTCTGTTCCGTCCGGCAGGATCACGGGCTGGGCAAGGCGGTATTTGCCTGCGTCCAGTTCGCCGTAGAGCGTCTGCCAGTCGTAGTGCAGCGTGCAGACAGACGATTCCGGCGCGGCTTCATCCGTCTGGTTCTGCGCCTTAAAAAGGTTCGATGTCAGCATCTTCCATTCGCTGTCTGCCTGCGTCTCCAGCCAGTACTCGCTGCGAAGGGCAAGCACAGCGCCGTCTTCGTTTGTCAGCGTGAAGTCTGCCGATGTGCGCGTGACGCTCTCCGACACGACCGCGAAGCAGTCCGCGCCCGGAAGCGTTCTGGTTTTCTGCTCGGCAGGCTCTGCCGGAGCTGCTTCCTGCATGGCCTCGGCGGGCGCCTCCGAGGCCTCCAGCGTCATTTCCATTTCCTCTTCCGCAGGCGCTTCCGGCGCCGCGGTATCCGCCGTCGGGGCGGAGGCCGTCTCCGGCGCGGACGAGCCTGCGTGGAACATCGGCACGACAAATGCCGCCGCGCCGATCACCAGCGCGCAGCAGGCCGCAAGCGCGGCCCATTTGACCCACACGCGCGGCGCTTTTTTGACCGGCGCATCGGCGCGGGCGATCAGATCGTCGCCGACGTCCCCGATTGCGCGGAACAGCTTTTCACTTTGCTCTTTCATACAATGATCCCCTCTCCGGCCAGATACCGGCGCAGCTTTTCCCGCGTCCGGAACAGGATGGATTTTGCGGTGTTCTCCCGGAGCGCGTACCGCGCGGCGATATCCTGCACGGAATCGACGTACCAGTACCGCCGCAGGAAAATGCTGCACTCGCGCTCCGGAAGCGTCCGGAGAAAGCGGTCGATGGCCTCGGCCAGCTCCCGCGCTTCGAGCGCCTGCTCGACCCGGCCTGGAGCCGGGACGCACTCGGACAGCTCATCCAGCGCCAGCGGCAGCAATCCGCCGCCGCGCTTTTCCGCATTCTGCCTGCGGCAGCGGTCAAAGGACAGGTTGCGCGTGATCCTGCCGAGAAACGACGACAGAATCGACGGCCTCTGCGGCGGCATGGCGTTCCATGCGTGTAGCCAGGTATCGCTGACGCATTCCTCGCTGTCCTCGCGGTTTTTCAGAATGTTATGGGCAATGGAGCGGCAATAGCCGCCGTATTTCGCATCCGTCTCGCTGAGCGCACGCTCTTCGCGCGCCCAATACAGATCGATAATTGCAGAATCCTCCATCTGTGTGCTCCTTTCTCTGTCTGTAAAGACGCAAACGCGTCCCGTTGGTTTCAGGATACAGTATAGCATTGCCAAAAAATTTTTTAAATGGTATACTGAAAAAAATGATATGCAAAGGAGGCTTCTTATGGAACTTCGTGTTCTGGCCGTCGGCGACGTGGTCGGCGAAGGCGGACTGCAGTGTCTGGAACAGCATCTGCGAAGCCTGAAAAAGTTATACCGCATTGATTTCTGCGTTGTCAACGGTGAAAATGCCAGCGGAACCGGTTTAACCCCCAAGCAGGCGGACCGGATGCTGGACGCGGGTGCGGATGTGCTGACCCTCGGGAACCACTCGTTTGACCGGCGCGAGATCTGCGCGTATCTGGACGACTGCCCCTATATCCTGCGGCCCGCCAATCTGCATCCGAGCCTGCCGGGACGGGGCTTCGGCGTGTTTGAGACGAAGATCGGGCAGGTGGGCATTGTGAACCTGCTGGGCCGCTGCAATCTCGACTTCCGGCCCGACAATCCCTTCCGCGTGATCGATAAGGTCCTGAAGGAGCTGGACGGGCTTCCCGTGCTTCTGGATTTCCACGCCGAGGCGACAAGTGAAAAGCTTGCCATGGCGTATTATCTCGACGGAAAAATTTCCGCCCAGTGGGGCACGCACACGCACGTGCAGACCGCCGACGAGCAGATCCTGCCGAAGGGCACCGGCTATCTCACTGACCTCGGCATGACCGGCCCCGTGCATTCCGTCATCGGCGTAAAGCCGGAGCAGTCCATCGCAAATTTCCGCGGCGAGCTTACCTCGCGGTATGAGACTGCGCCGGGGCCGTGTATGCTTGCAGGCGCGGTGTTTACCATCGACGCGAAGACAGGCCGCTGCACGGCGGCAGAAAGGGTGGCGCTCCGTGATTAAATTTCTGCATGCTGCCGATCTGCATCTGGACGCGCCGTTTGCCGCCCTCAGCCCCGAACAGGCTGCTGCGCGGCGGCAGGAGCAGCGCGAGCTTCTGACCGAGCTTGCCGAGGCGGCCAACACGCACGACTGTGATCTTGTCCTGCTGGCGGGCGATCTGTTTGACAGCGCGGGCGCGTCGGACGAGACGCTGCTGGCGCTCCGGCGGGCGCTGGCCTCCATCCGCGCGCCGGTCTTCATCAGCCCCGGCAACCACGACTGTCTGCTGCCCGGCAGCGCGTATCTGACGGAGCGCTGGCCGGAAAACGTGCATATTTTCAAAACGGATGCAATCGAGGCGGTCGAGCTGCCGGAGAAACAGCTGCGCGTCTATGGCGCGGGCTTCACCGCGCGGCACGAAAGACCGCTGCTGGAGGGCTTCCGCGCGAAAGCCGACGGCTGGACGGACCTCATGGTTCTCCACGGGGACGCGACGCAGGCGGCCTCGCCCTATAACCCAATTACGCCTGAACAGCTGGCGGCCTCCGGCCTTGCCTACCTCGCGCTCGGCCATATCCATCAGGCAAGCGGGCTGCTGCGGTGCGGGAGCACGTACTACGCCTGGCCCGGCTGCGCGATGGGGCGCGGCTTTGACGAGCTTGGGCAGAAGGGCGCGTATCTCGGGGAAGTTTCCGATTCCGGCGTCCGGCTGGACTTTTTGCCGCTGCATGGCAGGAACTACGAAATTCTCCGCGTCGAAGCAGGGGACGACGCGCTTGCCGCCGTCACGGCGGCGCTGCCGGAGGACACGCAGAACGATATTTACCGCGTGATCCTGACCGGCGAGGCAGAGCCGGTCGAAACGGCAGCGCTGCAAGCGGCGCTGGCTCCGCGCTTTTACGCGCTGACCGTCCGCGACGAGACGCGGCCCCGCCGTGCCATCTGGGAGGGGGCGGAGGAGGATACGCTGCGCGGCCTGTTTTTGCAGGCGCTCAAGGCGCAGTATGACGCGGCCCAGACGGAAGCGGACAGACGCAAAATCGCGCTGGCCGCGCGCTGTGGCTGCGCGGCGATGGACGGAAGGGAGGCGGCGGAATGAAGCTTCTGCGCATGACCGCAACATTCGGCAGGCTCGAACAGGAGACGCTCTCACTTACCGAGGGTCTGAACGTCCTGCAAATGCCGAACGAGGCCGGAAAGAGCACCTGGGCGGAATTTTTGCTGGCCATGCTCTATGGCATCGATACCTCTGAACGCGAAAAAACGGGCGTGCTGCCCGTCAAGACAAAATACCAGCCGTGGAGCGGCAAGCCGATGGAGGGCGTGATCGAGCTTGAGCACGCCGGGCGGCGCATCACGCTCACGCGCACCTCGACGGCCCGTGCACCGCTCGGCGTATTTTCCGCCGTCTATACCGATTCCGGCCTGTCGGTCGAGGGCATGACGGGCGCGAACTGCGGCGAAACGCTTCTGGGCGTTCCGAAGCGTGTGTATCAGCGCAGCGCCTTTGTCCGGCAGGCCGGACTCGGCCTGACGCCGGACGACGAGCTGGAAGCGCGGCTGTCCGCCCTTGTCACGACCGGGGACGAGGCCGTCAGCTTTGCCGCAGCCGACAAGCGGCTGCTTGCCTGGCAGAACCGCGTCCGGCACAACAAGACCGGACTCATCCCTGACGCCGAGCGGGAGCTTGCCGCCGTAGACAGCGCGCTGGCCGCGCTGGCGGGGGAGCATGAAAAAAATCTGGCGCTGCGCGCGCAGCTGCAGTCACTGCAAGCGCAGCAGACTGCCTGCGAAGAGGACCTGCGGGCGCTGCAGGCGGCGCAGGCCCAGCGAAAGAAGGCGCAGCTCTATGACGCGAAGCGCGCCGCGATGCAGGCGGCAAACCGGGAAAACGCCGCGTCCGCCGTATGCGCGCGGCTCCCGCGTGAGGACGCGCTGGCCGTGCTTTCGCAGGAGGCGGCCGCTCTGCTTGCCCTGCCGGAGCAGGAGCCGGCCGCATCCGCGCCCGCGCGCCCCGATTGCCCGCAGGCGTTTTCCGGGGTGGACGAGGAACGGCTTCTCGACAAGGCGCAGCGCGATATGCGCGAATTTGACCGGCTGACGGCGAAAAAGCACCGGCCATCTGTGCCGTTCTGGGTGCTTGCGGCGCTTTTCGCCGGGCTTGGCGCGGCAGGCTGGTTCGTCCGGCACGAGCCGCTCATCCCCGCCGCGTTCGCGCTGGCGGCGCTGGCCTACGCTGTGATCGCGCTCGTAAACGCGGCGCATGACCGGCGGCGCGAGGCGGAGCTTTCCGAAGCGCAGGCGCTGCTGACGCTCTATGAAAACCACAGCCGCGACGAGTTTTACGCCTATGCCGTTCAGTACCGCGACGCGCTGCGCGCGTGGCAGGCAGCGTGCGAGGCTGCATCGGCGCAGAACGCGGCCCGCGACGCGGAAAGCCGTCTGCGCACCGAGCGCACGGCGGCGCTGCTCGGCAGCGTCCGGATGTTCGCGGAGGCCGGAACGGTCCGGGAGGCGCAAAATGCGATCGCCTCCGCGCTGGCCGCTTACCGCGCCTGGCACGAGGCGGAGCAGACCGCGCAGCAGGCGAAAACGCGCTATGACGCGCTTGCGCAGGCCCTCGGCGAGATCCCGGAGCTGCCCGCGCCCGCGCGCGACGTCTCCGGCCTGACGACCGAACAGGCGCAGGCCGCGCTTGCACGGACGCAGGCGCTTGCCGCAGCCGTGCAGTCGCAGCTCGACCAGAGCCGTGGCCGGTTGGAGCAGTTCGGCTCCGAGGCGGAGCTGTCGGCGAAAAAGCAGGCGCTGGCGCAGAGACTCGACACGCTGAACGAGCGCCGCGAGGCGCTCACGCTTGCCAGGCAGACGCTGGAACAGGCCAACGCAGCGCTGGCAGAGCGCTTCTCCCCGCGTCTGGTGCGCGAGGCGTCGGAAATTTTCTCCGAGCTGACCGGCGGACGCTATGCCCGCGTGCAGATCAGCCGGCAGATGGAGCTGGAGGCGGGACAGCCGGACGCGGCCATGCGCCGTTCGCTCTTCCTGAGCGGCGGCACGGCGGACGAGCTGTATCTGTCCGTCCGGCTGGCCGTCTGCCGCCTGCTGCTGCCGGAGGATGCCCCGCTCCTGCTGGATGACGCGCTCGTCATGTTCGACGATGACCGCCTGCGTCTGGCCCTGCGCCTTTTGCAGCGCGAGGCTGCAAACCGGCAGATCCTCCTGTTCACCTGCCAGCACCGGGAGCAGAAAGCGCTGACCACAGATCTTTAAACACGACGCAAAACGCCCGGAGCCTTGCGGCTCCGGGCGTTTGTGTATCAGAACAGATTGTCCGCTGCTTACATCAGCGGCTCGAGGGACAGGACCGGGTGATTCTTTTCCTGCAGGAACTCGAGCAGTGCGTCGCAGTCGGTGCAGATCGTCTCGTCGGCGATCATGTCGGTGAAGTTGTCGATGCCGTAAAGCTCCTTGGCGGTCTTGTTCAGGCGTTCGCCGACATCATCCTTCAGCTCCTTCGGCATCCAGACGATGCGCTCAATGCCGCCCTCGGCGTGGATGAACTTCTTGGAGGAGATGAAGTGGCGGCCATGGCCCATGTAGCCCGGCGTCTGCACGCCGCCGCCGGTGCAGGAGGCCAGTTCGCCGAAGGTCATACCGGCGGGGGTCATGCCAGCGTACTCACGGTTGACGACGATAAAGCCGTTGGACATCGGCTCGATGCCGGAGATGCACTCGAAGCAGCCGCAGGAGGTCATCGGGTCCTCCATGATGGAGTACAGCGTGACTTCCTCAACTGCGCCGTGGGTCGCGTCCTTGATTGCGTCGTTGACGGTGGTGTAGCGGCCCGTGCGCTCGTCGAGGCAGCCCTCCTTCATGATGGGCTGGGACGGGCCGTTCGGGTTCAGCTCATAGGTCGCCTTCGCGTCGAGCCACGAGACAGCGCCGCACAGGCCAAGACGCTCCGGCGTGACCACGCAGCAGTGCGCCGGTGCGAAGGACTGACAGAGGATGCAGGTGAAGAAGCGGTCGACGGATTCGTCGGTCATGGAGGCCAGACGGTCGTCACGCATATTGTAGCGCGGGATGGCGACATCGTTCAGGAACGCGGTGGCCTTGACCGGATCGGTAATCAGGTGTACCTCGCACTTGTCGACGACTGCGTCGAATTCGTCCGTGATCATGTGGTACAGAACCTCGGCAAAGTGCGTCAGGCGCAGGCCCTTGTCATAGGCGTCCTTGGAGATACGGATACGGAACTGGTTGCGCTGGCCGGTGTGCATGACGCCTTCCATGTAGTTGAACCAGGCGTGGATCTTGCGCTCGATCACAGACTCGAAATCGGCCTGCATCTTCTTGCCCGCGACATAGACGCAGGTGGCAAGCGCGTATTCCAGATCGCCGGAGTCGATATCCGGGCCGTCGATGACGAGCTTGTGATCCTCGACCTCGTCCATGTTCTTCATGAGGACAAGTTCGCAGGTGGTGTTCTTTGCGGACCAGAACTCGACCTTCATGTCGGCCTTGCGGATGATCTCGCCCTCGAATGCAGCTGCGAACGCGACGGGGATGGGCAGTTCCTTGGACTTGATCTTGATGCCGCGCAGCTCCAGAGACTTCTTGACCGTCTCATTATGGTCGGTGCAGGACTCCAGTGCGCCCGGAACCTGATTTTCGCCGAGGTCGATATCGACCACGACCGGGAAGCCCAGCGCGATTGCGCCTGCGCCCGCGGAAACGACGACATTGTCGATCGCACCGAAGGTATTGACGAACGCGGGAACGCGCTCCTTGGTGTACTTGAGCAGGCCCGCCAGATCGCCCGGCTGCACGTTGCCGAAGATCAGCGCGGCACGGATGGCGACGGTGACGACATGGATGACGGCGGTCACATCATGGCCCAGCGGGATGACACGGAGCTCAAGGCCCATCTTGACGCCCGCTTCCGCGCACTGTTCAATGACTTCGCCGACCATGAAGGTCATGATGCCCTTGGACTGATAGTCCTTGACGACCTTTGCAACGTCCTCGCCGTTTTCGGCCTTGCCCAGCACGACGGCCACACCGGGGATATCGCCCGTGACCAGCGGCACGCCGAGGGAACGGATGATGGGATCGGGCACGAAGCCGATGCCGGGAACCGCGGCCTGCTCATAGGCGTCCTTCGGTTCGGCAAACTTCAGACCCTCAAGGATCTCGGCGCCGACGGCAGTGGCCAGACCGGCGTTGAGTGCCTGTCCCAGATCCTCCTGATCGGTGATGAGGCTCTTGAGCACGCCCACGCAGGCGGGCAGATCGCCCAGGGTCTTGACCTTGACGCCGGTGGCGGCGTAGATGGTGGGGAAGAAATACGCGGTGTCAGGGAAGGCAATGGGATGGTCTGCGCCATATTTTGCAATGGCGTCGTTGACTGCACCCTCGGTCAGGCCAGCCACGGCGTGCGAGCCGCCATAGATGAGATCGGTTAATACGCTCATAAATACCTCCTGCAAATTCTGTTGAATTTTGAATTATATAGGGGAAATGCGGCGGTTCCCTGCCGGTGTTTCGCAGCAGGGAACCGTGGAAAGACAAATTACGCGTCCAGATAGGAGTCGGAGTACAGCTCGTTGTTCTTGAAGATGTCGCAGGACTTGATCGTCTCCATCAGGCGCAGGTCGTTCGGGTTGACGATGGCGGAGGTCAGACCCTGCATCATGGCCATGGCGACGAGCGCAGAGTCCATGATCGGGCGGACGTTCTTCGGCGCGCCGTTGGAGTTGTTGGACAGACCGCCGGTGGACTTCAGGCCTTCGTCAGAGAACAGCTTGATGGCGTTCAGAACGTCCATCTGCTTGTCCTGCATGCCCTTGACGACGAGGAACAGCGGGTCGAACCACAGATCGGTCGCTTCCATGCCGAGGGACAGACCGCGCTCGAGCATATGATGGCAGTGCATCATGCGCTCTTCGTTGTCCTTTGCGATGCCGTCAGCGGAGCACAGCGCGATGCAGATGGCGTCGTTGGCCGCAGCCAGATCGATATAGGAGATACGGGAGCCAGCGTCAGCGGAGTTGACGATGGGCTTGCCGTTCGTGCGGTTGTAGACCTTGATGCCGGCCTCGATGGCGCGCTTGTTGGCGGTGTCGAGTGCCAGAGGCACGTTGTTGAAGTTCTCCTGCAGCAGCTTGACCGCCCAGGTCATCAGCTCGGGGCCGTTGGACTCAGCAGGGCCGATGTTGACGTCCAGATAGGTGGCGCCGGCCTTGATCTGCTCGGCGGCACGCTTCAGGATGGGCTCGGGGTTCATGGTGTTCATGGCCTCGCGGATGACCGGGGAGATGCAGTGGATACGTTCGCCGATGGTGACGAACTTCGGGGACTCCGGATCACGCTGCTTGTAGCTCACACCCATGTCGACGACCTCGATGGCCGGGATGGACGCAGCGATCTTCTCGAAATCGAGCGGCGCGTTGGCGTCGGCAGCTTCCTTCTTCTCCGCGGCGGGAGCCTTGGAGGCAGCGGCAGCCTCGGCGGCCTTGATGTGTTCGCCGTCGCGCAGGTACTTGACCAGCTCGACCGCCTCACGGGTGCCGACGACGACGTTCCACTCAGACAGCTTGTCCTGGATCTCGCCCTTCATGACCGCGACCTTGCCCGGAATGATGAGGGTGCGGTTGTTGATCTTGGAGGCGATATCGAATTCGTCAAAGAACTTCTTGACGGACGTGGAGGAGAACTTGCCTGCAGCCCATGCTGTCAGAACGGACATACCGGATGCGTCGGTGATGAGCAGGTTCACGGGAATCTTGGAGCGCTCGAGTTCGCCGGAGACCAGGAAGTAGGTCAGCGCGAAGTCGACCGTCAGCGCGCAGGGATCGTCGGGACCGGCGCCGTTGATGGGATAGATGCCGGGGGCGACCTTCATCGGCTTCTGCGGGTCGGTGAAGATGTTCTGGCGCAGGCCGTAGAGCGGCAGCGCCTCAGCGTAGCCGACCTTGTCCATGACGATGATGGAGCCGTACTTGACGACGAACATGGCGGCCAGAGCCGTCTCAAGATGCTCGTCATGGTTGCACAGAACGCCCAGATTGACAATGGAGGGATAGCCGAACGTGCGGTCGCCGTCCTTGATGGCGGTGCGGCGGACGAGCACAGCGTTTGCGAACGTCTCCTTGATGGTGGGAGCGGTCACGTCGAGAATGAGGTTCTTGTTGCCGGCCTTTTCGAGTGCGGCAACGGTATCGTGCAGCTCGGACAGATCCGTGCCGCTGACGCCCAGAACGAGGCCCGCCGCCTTGGCGATCTCGTTCATGTCGTTGAAGTTGTCCTTGTTTGCGCCGTTCAGGATGGGCTTGCTGTCCTTGATGGCCTCGACGGCAGCCTTCGCCGTCTCGACGTCCTTGGTGTCGATGATGACGGTGCGGTCGGGCAGAGCGGCTGCCTTTTTGCACAGTTCGACAAACTTCGCGCAGTCGCCTGCGTCGTGAACGAAGACGCACTCGACCATTTCACGCTCGCCGATACGCTCGTAATCGACCTTCTTGACGAGCGCGATGCGCTCTTCGATGGACGCGTCGTCCATGGAGGTATCCAGCGTCGCCGCGAACAGGTTGCGGTTGACGAGGGTCTTCTCATGACGCATCATAACGGTCTCGCCGCCGAGCTTGTGCGCGCCGACCGTGATGGTCTGCATGGGAGGCGCGGTGGCCTCGGACAGAAGGGCGATCGCCTCTTCGGACATATACGGGCACTTGGTGATGGGAACAGCGCCCTGTGCGACCTTCATGCAGAATGCCATGCAGGTGGGGCTGCCGCATTCCTTACAGTTTTTCTTCGGAGATAATTTGAAAATGTCAAGACCTTTAACTGCCATAGTATGGTTCCCCCTCTCTGCTTACATCAGCGCGTCGATCATCTTGGCGATGGTCTTTACTGCTTCCGGATGGCGCAGAATGACTGCGTCGGAGCCGCCTGCCAGAACGGCGGCAGCGGTCGTGATCTCCATCTCGATGCCGCGCTCTTCCTGGCTGCCCCATTCGGGCATGTCTTCCTCGGACATAACGGCTTCCTTGACGCCCCAGGTATCTGCGGAGACAGGGGTCATGATGGGCATTTCGAGCATGGCGTCCGCCTGCTTGAGCGCAGCGTCTTTCACGCGGTCGAGCGTGGAGGCGACGTACTCATAGCCGTAGCCTGCGGCAGCGGAGCCGACGTTCATGACGATGGACTGCGCATTGAAGCCCATCTGGGTGATGACGGTGTTGAGCTGCTTGGCGAGGTTGATGTCGACGGCAGATTCCGCGCCGACCTTCTGGCCGTAGGCCATACCGGCGGAGGCGACGACGGTCTTGTAGTCCTCGTCACGCGCGGACAGAACCAGAATGTTCTTCCCGGCCAGCGCTTCGGAGATCTTGTTGAACAGCTCGGTGTCCTTTTCGATGTTTTTGCAGCCCATGATGACGAGCGGCAGGGTCGTCGCGTCGGCGACGTCCTTGGCAAGCTGGACGCACTCTTCCACGGACTTGTTCAGACCGTTGGGATCTGCGCCCTCGAGGTGCAGGCAGATGAAAGAAGCGCCCTCGAGCGTTTCTGCGCGCTTGGCCATTTCGGCCACGGTGGTGCAGCCGGCGTAGAAGGCCTTCTCGCCGGGCATGGTGTATTCCGCCATGCCGAGGTCGGTCAGCTCAACGCCGATCTTCGGTGCGTTCTTGATCTCAGCGTCAAACGTGTGGAACGGAAGCACGTTCTGACCGCCGATGGCCGTGGCCTTGTCGCCAACGCCCAGCACAACTTCGTTGATGTGCGCATTGAACGCCTGTTTCTTGGGAACGAAAGGCATAGTTGTGAATCCCCCTATAAAAATATTGTCTTTTGCTTACAGATGTAAGTCCCGCATGACGGCGGCGAGCGCAGTCTTGACGGGCGTATCGTCCGGCACCTGCGAGCTGGGCTTTCCTTCGCAGTCGTACTCGTAAACAGTCTCATCCTGCGGAAGAACGCCTGCCAGCTGGAGGCCGTACTTGTTTATCTCTTCCATGACGCCGGGGTTCAGAACCCCGTTCGGCGCACGGTTGACGATCAGTTTCATTTCGCCGGGCTTCAGATCCATCTCGCGGATCATCTCGGCGATGCGGCCCACGGCCTGAATGCCGCGGCGAGAGCAGTCGGAAATGAGGAGCATGGTGTCGACGTGCGGAAGCGTCCCGCGGCTGATATGCTCCAGACCAGCCTCGTTGTCCACCACCATGTAGCGGTAATTGCCGACATATTTGTCGATCTGCGTTTTTAAAACGCCGTTGACAAAGCAGTAGCAGCCCTTGCCCTGCGTCCGGCCCATGACGAGCATATCATAGTCGTCCTCCTCAATGAGCGCGGAGTTGAACTTCATCTCGGCATAGTCGGCCTTGGTCATGTTGGCGGGCACGGTGCCCGTCTGCTCGGCGTGGGCCATTTCCTCGCGGATATCGCCCAGCGTCGTCTCGACCTCGACGCCCAGAACCTCGTTGAGGTTGGAGTTCGCGTCGGCGTCCACGACCAGAATGGGGCCTTTTTTCTGCTTGCACAGATAGTCAATGATCATGCCGCAGGTCGTCGTCTTGCCGACGCCGCCTTTTCCGGCAACTGCAATGATATGGGTTTTGGCCATAGAAAATCGCTCCTTGGAACGTGGTTCCGGCAGGCGGACATACGCCCGCCTGCCGAATCGGAATGCAGTTAAACGAGGTCGATCAGACCGGCTTCCTTTGCGATGTAGGCGACGTCATCGTACTTGTTGAGCGCGTACAGATGGATGCCGTCAACGCCGCAGGCGCGGTACTCGTCGATCTGGTTGATGGTGTATTCGATACCGGCCTTGCGGAAGCTTTCCTTCTTGCCGGCGACGTCTGCGTCGAACGGCTCCTTGTCGAACGGGTTCGGGAAGATCCAGTTCTTGGAGATGATCTCGCAGAGCTTGCGGTCCATGACGCAGCCGTTGCGGCTGAGGGCCATATTGATGGTTGCAGCCTGATCGAGGATCGGCATGATGCCCACGTCGACGGGCAGCCAGATCCCGGCGTTGCGGATGGCCTCAAGCCAATAGCGGAACGCGTCCATATCCCAACAGAGCTGGGAGATGATGAAGTCCGCGCCGTTGTCCTGCTTCTGCTTCAGGAAGGCGATGTCGGCTTCGAGGCTGCGGCACTGGATATGGCCCTCGGGAGAGCCTGCGACCGCGATGGTGAACTTGTCGCCGAACTCCTTGCGGACGAACTTGACAAGCTCGGTTGCGTAGTGCAGATCGCCGTTCGTGCCGGTCCAGCCGAAGGGCAGGTCGCCGCGCAGGGCGAGCATATGGTCGATGCCGTGGTCAAGGTAGGTCTGCAGCTTTTCCCTGATATCTTCCTTGGTGTTGCCGATGCAGGTGAAGTGTGTCACAGGGGTGCACTTGCCGTCCTTCTGGATCTTGTCCAGAACCTCCAGGTTCTTGCCGACGTTGGTGCCGCCGGCGCCGTAGGTACAGGAAATATAGTCGGGCTCAAGGGTGTAGAGCTTGTCCAGAACTCCGTCCTTGCCGCACAGCTTTTCCATGCCCACGTCCGTCTTGGGCGGGAAAACCTCGAAGGAGAATGTCGCTCTCTTTTCATAAATGTCCGCTACGCTCATAATTGCCTCCATATCCAAAATAGATTGCCTGAGTGGCTGCATACCGGCGCAGAGCCGGTATGGATTCGATACAAAATTATCGTATCACACTTGACCGGCAATTACAAGACCTGCGGCGCGCAAATATATGAAAAAAAGCATTTCTTTTTACATTCTTAGCATGGCTGGCGCGGGAAACTCAGATCCTCGTCATGAGAAATTTCTGGCTGACGCCGCCGGAGACGGCATAGACGGTCAGATCGCCGTTTTCCTTTTCGTCGACGGTCAGCTCCACGTCCTTCCCCTTGAGAAAGCCGCGCACCCATGAAACCGGGTTGTCCGTCTCGATCTCCGCAAAGAACACGTCGCGCATCTGGTTGTTGCCGCAGAGGTTCTGCACCTCGCGCACGACTTCGTACTCGGCCATATCAGTCTTTGACGATGACGGCGGTGTTGCCGACCAGATCGATGGTCGCAAGCCGGCCCTCGACGCGGGTTTCGCGCTCGAACAGGTCGTAGAGCACAACGAAGCCGTCCTTGCAGTCGATGCGCTGCACATTGGACAGGATCAGGTTTTTCTGCTCGACGCTGTTTTCATAGACATTGGAAAGGCACATAACGTTTTCGCTCCTTATGCGTTCGGGGCCTGCATGGACGCCAGCACGGTGGACAGGCGCAGGTTGCCCTTTTCAAAATCGCTCACGGCCAGCATGATCTGGTCGTAGGCCGCCGTTTCGCCCATCTCCTGCAGCTGCTTTGCGAGATTCGCAAGCTCGTTGGCGTGGGAAGCGTTGTGGCCGACCATGTATTTCATGAGCGCCATCAGCTCCTCCTTCGGGCTGTGCTCACAGCCGCCGCAGGCGTCGCAGTGGGTGTGCGCGCAGTCCTCGTGGGAATGCGTATGCTCGTTTTCATGGTCGTGCGCGTGGGCGTGCGTATGGGTGTGGGTCGTGCCGTCCGCATGGGTATGCGTATGGCTGTGGACGGTTTCGTCGTGGTCGTGGTCAAGGTGCATGGATGCTTCCTCCAGACTTTTTTTCTTGCTTGTATTATAGCTTTTCCGTTTGATTTTGTAAAGCAGTCGGGCGCACGTCTGTCTGTTTTTCCAAAAACTTTTTCAGGCATTTCCCGATTTTAAGTGGAATTTCCATGTGAAATATGATACATTACAAGTAATTTATGATATAAGGAGCGTTCCCCCATGGAACACGAGCATTCTCACGACCATGCGTACCTGCATGAGCACAACATTCCCCACCTGCACCACGAAACGGATACCCACGACGAGACGCACAATCATACCCACAGCCACGACGCCGCGAACGGCCACGGCCATGTGCACGAAAACACGCAGGCCGTCCTGAACCGGCTGTCCCGTGCCATCGGCCATCTGGAGTCCGTGCGGAAGATGGTCGCCGACGGCCGGGACTGCAGCGAGGTCCTCATCCAGATCGCAGCCGTGCGCGCAGCGATCACGAACATCGGCAAGGTGATCCTGCAGGACCACATCCAGCACTGCATCGTCGACGCTGTCGAGCACGACGACGAGCAGGCCCTCGACGCGCTGTGTCAGGCGATCGACAAGTTTGTGAAATAACAAAAGCACCGCCGGGGCTGGCCCACGAAGCGGCGTCCCCAAAACACAAAGGGGCTGCCTCCCGAAGAGACAGCCCCGCTCTTATTTTTATGGGGCTGCTTTGCGGCAGCCCCGCTCGGGTTTATATTCAGCGGCTCGAACGCCGGATCAGACGGAGCTTTGCGAACTGCTGCCCTTAGCCGTTCACGTTGTAGTCTGCGGAAAGCAGGTTCATGGCCGTCAGCAGCTTGTGGGTGTAGATAAACGGGCCTACGAGGATCAAAGAGCCCAGAATGCCCCAACCCCAGAAGGTGCCTGCGCCAAATTGATAATCGATGCCGCGGCGCGTCAGCTCAGCGCCGATTCGGTCGGAAATCTTATGGTTCCAGACAAGGGGCACAATGCCCAGCGTCAGCCAGGAGAAGATGAACAGAACCAGGCAGTAGTGCATGGTTTTCTTGCCGTCGTATCTGCTTGCGATCGTATTGATATCCGTGCTGACGTTTGACATCACCACGATGCCGTTGAAGCATCAGCTGCTTAATAGCTGCTGATGGGGAGCGTTTCGTCGTCCGAACCCTTCTGCACGTCGCGGATGACGATGTCATAGCTGTAAGTCTCGTTCACATGGACAGTCACGCGGTCGCCCTTTTTGTGACCCATGACGGCCTTGCCGACGGGCGATTCCTTGCTGATGAGGCCCTTGAGCGCGTTCTGGCGGAGCGTGGTGACCAGCTCGATGGTCTGCTCCTCGTCGTCCTCCTCGATATAGATCGTCACCTTGTCAAACAGGCCGATCTCGTCCGGGTTCGAGCTGGCGTCGATGACCTTCGCGGTCTTGATCATGCGCTCAAGATAGCGGATGCGGCTGTCGTTGCGGCTTTTTTCCCGCTTGGCTGCCTTGTATTCAAAGTTTTCGCTGAGATCGCCGAACTCGCGCGCGGTCTTCACGTCCTCAAGCAGCTGCGGCCGCAGCTGCAGGCGGCGGTACTCGACCTCCTGCTCCATTTTTTTGATATCGACGGCTGTCAATTCGTCATTCATATCGTTTGCACCTCCTGTGCAGCTTGTATTTTACGCGCTTTGCGTGAAAAAGTAAAACGGATTTTGCATTTTTCTGTTTCTGTGATACAATTTGACCATGACTTGCAGGAGGCCCGCCATGAACATCGAACCCATCGCCCGTATTCACACCGATTTTCCGACCAAGTTCGGCGTCCCGCGTCAGTCGGGGCTGGCGTCCGGGCTTGTCTCGACGATCGTGTTCGAGCCGCCGTACCGCAATCCGGACTGTCTGCGCGGCATCGCGGATTTTTCGCATCTGTGGCTCATCTGGGAGTTTGATAAGGTCGCGGGCGCAGGCTGGTCGCCGACGGTGCTGCCGCCGAAGCTGGGCGGCAAGACGCGCGTGGGCGTGTTCGCTACGCGTTCGCCGTTCCGGCCGAACCCGCTGGGGCTTTCCTGCGTGCAGCTTGTCAAGGCCGACCTTCATACGAAGGACGGCCCGGTCTTGTATGTCGCGGGCGCCGATCTGGTGGACGGCACGCCGGTCTATGACATCAAGCCGTATCTTCCGTATGCAGACAGCCATCCGGAGGCTGTCGACGGCTTTGACGGCAGGCGCGACGCCGAGCCGCTGACGGTCGTGTTCCCGCCGGAGCTGGAAGCGATGATCCCGGAAGAAAAGCGTGAAGGCCTGCGGCAGGCTCTCGCCTGCGGGCCGGTCCCCGGCTATCAGCACGATCCGGAGCGCCGGTACGGGTTTAATTTCGCGGGCTTCGACGTGCGCTTCCGCATCCGGGAGCGGGTGCTGACGGTGGTGGAGATTGTGCGGTTATAACGAACGCTGCGCCCTCCGACGCGCCTCCGGCGGCCCTATCTTTTCTCTCGCAAGAGAAAAGATAGGGGAGAAAAGAGTGCTTGGACGCGTTTGGTGCGTTCTGCGGGTGCGGTTCAGGTAAGCACCGAAATTTCAGTCTTTACGAGCACACAAACTCACCCTACGGGCGCTAAACTACGCGCCGCCTGTTACGGTACAACAGATTTGTGAGTAGTCGCGATTTAATATCTGCGGTAAAAACGCCTTGCGTTCAAAATTTGCAAGGCAGTACGGATTCGCCGGAGCCCTGTAGGGGCCGATGCCCACATCGGCCCGTTGGGAAGTTACGAATTCGCTGAAGATTTCCATAAAAACGGCGCATTCTGCCGGGCCGATGTAGGCATCGGCCCCTACGACGCCTTCAAGGACAGTGTCGGAATTTTTGAACTGGTCTTGGTTTCGCAGGAAAGATTCAAGAAAACCGAGTCGGTTTTCTTTCGGAGAAGCAAAAGAAAAAGTTGTACCGCAGTTGCAAATTTATAGAAGACTTTCAGCCTTGCAGCAGGCTCCTTCAATAATCCACCCGCATCAGGCACAGCCCCTGCGGAGGCGCGGTGTACCCGGCCTGCGTCCGGTCCTTCGCTTCGAGCGTCTGCCGGACGCTCTCCGGCGTGCGCTTGCCCTGTCCGACCTCCAGGAGCGTTCCGGTCAGGATGCGCACCATATTCTGCAGGAAGCCCGTGCCGTGGTAATTGAAATAAAGATACTCCTTCCGCCGGACGATCTCGATGGAATCGACGATTCGCACGGTGGATTTTTTCATCTGCGGGTTCGAGCAGAAGCTTCTGTAATCATGCTCGCCGGTGAGATACTCCGCCGCGCGCTGCATGGCGGCAAGATCGGGCTGATAATCGAGCACGGTGACGTATTTGCGGTTAAAGACCGGCTTCGTATCGCCCACGTAGCAGGTGTAGGTGTAGAGTTTGCCGACGGCGCGGTAGCGCGCGTGGAAGCGGTCGGCGGCGAGCTTCGCCTCCTGCACGCAGATATCGTCCGGGAGATAGCGGTTCATGTAGTCGCGGATCTCCTCCGGCGTTTTCTCCGTGTCCATATAGGCGTTGGCCGCCATGGCCCTTGCGTGAACGCCTGCGTCCGTGCGGCCCGCGCCGATGACCTGCACGTCCGTGCCGCACATCCGCGTCAGAACGGCTTCCAGCTTGCCCTGGATCGTGTCGCGGCCCGGCTGGCGCTCCCAGCCGAAATAGCGGGAGCCGTCGTAGCTGATGATGAACTTGAAATTTTTCATGACCGCGCTTCAAAGTCCTTCGTATACCGGCAGGCCGGGTAGTTGGAGCAGCCCCAGAATTTCTGCCCCTTGCGCGCGCCGGTCTGCCCGGTGCGCAGCACCATGCGTCCGCCGCAGCGTGCGCAGACAGGGACCTCGTGCGTGGCCGCGCGGCGGATATGGCGCTCCGCCGCCGTTTCGCCCGCGGGCTCCAGCTGCAGCGCGTCATAACGGATGGCGGTGCATCTTGCCTTCATGGCGATCTCGACGGCCAGCATATCATAAAGCCGCCGCAGCTCCGCCTCCGGCATACCGCCCGCGAGCTTGCGGCGCAGGTATTGTTCAGGCCTGCAGCCCACCTTTTTCTGAAACGCGCCGTAGAATTTCTCCCGGTCGCTTTTAGGTTGTTTTTTCGGATACATGGCGTTCCCTCCCATGTTTGCTGCGTCCAGTATACCACAATCGGTCTGTGAAAATCTACTTTGTTTTCTGGGCCTGTCATAAAAGGCTGCTGGCCGGAAATCCAAGCGGGACGGTGCTTACCGTCCCGCTTTTTGAAAATATCCGGCTTCTAAAAGCAGCGCAAGGCAGGCGTTGACCTCGTCGTCGGTAAAGAGCGGGCCGTATTTGCCCTTGACGGCGCTGGCCTCCGCGGACAGGTCGAGTCGGCCGGCCTGTGCAAGCGAATCAAACGCGTCGGACGGGCGGTTCCGCCGGCAAAGCTCCCGCACGGCAGCGACGCCGCCTGCGGACTGCACGCTGCGCACGAAGCGCGTCACGGGACTGCCGCACAGAATGCGGGCCTGCTCGGCGTTCTGCAGCAGCTCCTGATCGAATAAAAGCTCCAGTCTGGTTCGTTCCATAAGCGGCTCCTATCGCATACTGAACTGGATCTGGTCACGCTGGCCGAGCTCGGACAGGCGCGTTTCGATGGCGCCGATGCTCCGCCCATGGCGGCGCGCGATCGTCTCGGTCGTGAGCCCCGCACCGTATTCCTGCAGCAGCCGCGCTTCCTCCTCCGCGCTCCAGCTTCGGCCCGCGTTTGTGGCGGCCGCGCCGTCGGCGCGCTCCTGCAGCTCCCGCAGGACGCAGTGCAGCGCCCGGATGATCTCGGGGCGGTTATAGACGCTCTCGTCCGGCAGCGGCCGGCCCGTCATGGGGTCGACGCCGTCTGCAAGACCGCGAAGCAGCTCGGCTGCGCGCTTGATCTCCATATGCTCACCTTTTCCGACGTTTTCTTCTATTATAGTACGAAAAACGCCGTGCTGCAAGCCCTTTTCCGGCAAAACTGCCCGCAGCCGGAGGAATTCCGGGTTCAGTTCATTTCTTCGATATAATATACGTAATCCAGCGACCGCAGCGCCTCGATGATCTCACCGTGCTTTTTATACTGCTTGAGCTCCGCGCTGCTTACGGTGAAGGAGACGGTGAACACGCTGAGGCCGGAATTCAAGTACGCGGGATTCGACTCGATATCGTCGATGCGGATGCCGAGGGCGCGGACGGTCGAGACGAAGCCCGGCAGATCGAGCTTGTTTTTCAGCTCCAGATGCACCTCAAAATGGTTCGAGCGGTCCTTCAGATGTGTTTCGAGCGCCGGAAGGCCCGACATACTGCACAGCAGTGCGAGAAACAGCACCAGCGCCAGCGTATACAGTCCCGCGCCGAGCGCCAGCCCCACGATGCCGCAGCACCAGAGGCCGACGGAGGTCGTCAGGCCCTTGATCTGGTTCTTGGAGCTGAAGAGGATGGAATTGGCGCTGATCGTCGTGATGCCGATGACGGCAGCCGCCGACAAAACCGGGATCGTGACCGGCAGAAGCTCCATGAGATACTGATCGATGAGCATCGTGGCTGTGCCCGCGAGGCTCACGAGAATGAACGTGCGAAGACCGGCCGAGTGCCGCTTGCTCGAACGTTCGCAGCCGATGATGGCGGCCAGCGCCATGCTGAGCGCCAGCCGGAGAAGAATCGAGCCGGGCGCCAGCTCCGCGCTCCACGGGCCGAGAAGTCCCGCGATCCAGTCTGTTTTCATATGCCGTTACCTCCTGAGATAGAAAAATCTGCGCTGCGCCTGCGTCTGGGCCAGCTGCTCCTCCGCCGCCTCGGTAAAGGCGGCTTCCTCCTCCGATATGTCGTTATCCAGCGCCGGAAGCTCGGACTGGATCTTCTGGATCCGCTCGATGAGCAGCTGCACGTCGGACTTCCGTTCGCCCGTTTCCGTGACCTCCTCCACGGCGGCAACGTCTTCGAGCCTTGTGGAATACGATCTGGACAAATACAGCGCCAGCTTTGCGCAGCCGGGGCCGATCAGCTCATACAGAACGCTGGACGCGAGAATGATGGTCTGCAGGTCGCTTCCCATCGTGCCGCCGAGCGTCCGCGCGCCGAGGGCGGCCAGACCGATGGCTACGCCTGCCTGCGGGATGAGCGCCAGCCCCAGATAATTGCGCACCAGCTTATCCTTTTTGACCAGCCTGCAGCCCAGCCATGCGCCCGCGTATTTGCCGAGAATGCGCACGAGGAAATAGCTCACGCCGATCACGAGCAGCGGCACGCCGTTCAGATCCCCGGACGAGGACACCAGCGCGTCCAGCTGGAACGACATACCGGAGCGGACGAAGAACAGAAGCAAAATCGGCGGACTGAAATAATTGAGCTGCTTGAAGAGCTTGTCGTCGTCCGCAATATTCGTATAGACCGTGCCCATCATCATGCAGCCGAGCAGGGGAGAGATATCCAGCAGCGCGCACACGCCGCAGAACGCGAACAGGAGCGCGACGGAGATGATCAGCTTATTGTCCTTCGAGCGCTTCTGGGGCATGAGCAGCTTCATGAACAGCCCGAACGCACTGCCCAGCGCCAGCACCAGCAGATTCAGCAGCACCGGCTTTCCCAGCGTTTCGAACGAAAAGCCGCTTGCGCCGCTTAGGGAAGCCAGCGCGACGGAAATGGCGATGGAATACAGAACCAGCCCCACCACATCGTCCAGCGCCACGACCTGCAGCAGCGTGTCGACGAAATCGCCCTTGGCTCCCGTCTGCCGGATGGTCATCATTGTCGAGGCCGGAGCCGTCGCCGAGGCAAGCGCAGAGAGCACGATGGAAAACGCCAGCTCGAGCCGGAGTACGAGAAACGTCAGAATAAAAATAAAGACCGAGGCCAGAACGGCTTCGAAGATCGTGATCCAGACGACCTTCATACCGCTTTTTTTCAGAACGGAGAGCTTGAAGAACTCGCCTGTTGAGAACGCGATGAAGGCCAGCGCGATATCGGAAAGAAAGTCCGTGCCGTCAATGATGCGCTGCGGCACAAGGTTCAGCACATACGGCCCGATGAGGATCCCGGCGAGGATATAGCCGGTCACATTCGGCAGACGCGCAAGCTTCGTCAGCCGCGTCATCGCGAAGCCGGAAAACAGCATCAGCGCGACAGAAATGATCACGCCCGCGACCGGACTTGTATTGGCGATCAGAGAAGAAAGGCCCGTAACGTTCACCTCCGATTTTACATGGATTTAAGATTTAACACAGTGTACCACACCGGAGCGCGTTCTGCAAGCCATTCGTGTCGGACGCAAAATTTCCCGTGAAAGGGGCTTGCAATCTCCCGGGGAAACCGATACCATAGAGACAGTAACTTGCAGGAGGCGTACCTATGCAGAAACAAGCACCGAAGCTCGTCATCATGGCCGCCGGAATGGGCAGCCGCTTCGGCGGGCTCAAGCAGATGGAGCCTGTCGACCGGGAAGGACACAGTATTATCGATTTTTCCATGTACGACGCAAGACGCGCAGGCTTCCGTGATCTTGTCTTTATTATCAAGCGTGAGCACGAGGCGCTCTTCCGGGAGCGCATCGGGACCCGCATGGAGCGGTTTTTCCATGTCGAATACGTCTATCAGGAGCTGACAGATATCCCGGCGGGATATTCTGTCCCGGACGGACGCGTCAAGCCCTGGGGCACGGGACAGGCCGTTGCCTGCTGCCGGAACGTGCTGCACGGGCCGTTCGCGGTCATCAACTCCGACGATTTCTACGGCCGCACGGCGTTCAGCACGATCTATGAGTTTCTGCGCACGAACGACGATGAGCACTGCTACGCCATGGTCGGCTACCGGGTGCGCAACACCGTGACGGAGTTCGGCTCTGTGGCGCGCGGCGTGTGCGAGGTCGAAAACGGGATGCTCACGAGCATTACCGAGCGGATGCAGATCTACCAGCGCGGCGACCATGCCGCCTATACCGAGGACGGCACACAGTTTGTCGACCTGCCGGGCGACACCATTGTGTCCATGAACCTCTGGGGCTTTACCCAGCCGATGGTGTCGGAGCTCTGGTCGCAGCTCAGCACGTTCCTCGCGCAGCAGGTCCCGCAGAACCCGATGAAGTGTGAGTTTTATCTTCCGAACGCCGTCAACCAGCAGCTGGAGGATGGAACGGCCCGTGTGCGCGTGCTGCCCTGCGAGGAGGTCTGGCATGGCGTGACCTACCGAGAGGATCTGGCCTCCGTCAAGGAGGCGATCTGTGCGCTCAAGGCCGCAGGCGTCTACGAAGAACGCCTCTGGCCGGACTGATCCTGTCCGAACGCAGAACCGATCAAAAGAGGCTGTCCCGGATACGTGCGGGACAGCCTCTTTGTGCTGTTATACTCAGATCTTCATGGCAGCCTCATAGGCACGCCAGACGACGGAGCGGAGGTTTCCGACGCGCAGACAGTCGCCGACGAGCTGGACGTTTTTATGGCCCTTCTCCTCGACGAGCGGCGTGGAGATATAGCCGGCGGAGGAAATGACGGTGTCGCACGGGATCTCGACGGAGGAGCCGTCCTTTGCCGCGCAGACAATGGAGCCGTCTTTGACCTCGCGGAGCGTCGTTTCCAGATAGACGGGCACCTGCTTCCACGCGAACCACTCGCGCAGATACGAGCTGTTGGCAAGGCACACGCCCTTCTGGGACACCAGATCGTCCTTCATCTCGACGATCGTGACGTCTTTGCCCTGCAGCGCCAGCTCATACGCGATCTCGCAGCCGGTCAGGCCGCCGCCCACAACGGCGATCTTTTCACCCACGGGTGCGCCCAGCAGATATTCACAGGCCTCGAGCATCTTCTCGTGGCCGGGAACCTTTTTGAGCACGCGCGGGGTCGAGCCGGTGGCGATGATTACCGAGTCGTTCTCCTCGAGCAGTTGCGTCGCGGCCTGAGCGATTTTCTCCTTTTGCACCCGATTTTCGAGTTCTTTGAGCTGTACGCTCCGGTCCGCTACATGCGGATTGACAGGGCATGCGCTGCCGTGCGTGCGGAACAACAGTCCCTGTTCCTCGAGCGCCTTGAAGTCCTTGCGGACCGTCACGGCCGTTACCTTCAGGCTCTTGGCGATGTCGGCCACGCGGATGTAGCCGTCCTTTTTCAGCTTGTCGAGGATGTATTTGTGCCGTTGGGCAATGCTGATAATCTGTGTCATTGTGTGGTGGTGTTGACGTTGAATGCTCCGGCGTCGCAGTTTGTATTATACACAGGGACTTCCTGCGGTATGCTGCGCACTCCTATATCGTTTGCTGCAATCCTTTCGGTCCGGAAATCGGAGCTCCGTGGCGTTGATCGTAGAACACGCAATGTATTGCTACGGACGGGACTGCCGTGCCTCTTCGAGCAGCTCCCCGAACTCTCTGAGCGTGCGTGCGGTCAGGTCGGGCCCGGGATCGGAGGCGAGGGCCGTTTCGAGTGTCGTCTCGCCCGAGAGAACCAGTACGCCGAGCGATCCGGCGTTGCGTGCCGTGGCTACGTCCGTGTAGATTCGGTCGCCCGCCATGGCGATTTCGGACGGTTGCAACCCGTAACGTGCGGCGATACCCGTGAGCATTCCCGGATCGGGTTTCCCCAGTACGAGGTCCGGTTCCCGGCCGGTGGCGTACTCGATGCATTTGCAGATCGAGCCGCAATCGACCAGCACCTCTGCCCGGTCGGTGGGGCAGACGCGGTCGGGATTCGTCGCAACGTACGGAATGCCTTGTGCCGCGAGCCATGCCGCATGGCACAGGCGAGGGTAGGCGAGGGTCATGTCGAACGCCACTACCAGCATATCGGGTTTGTCTCCCTCCGTGGCGGGGGCGGACTCGAACCCGGCCGCTTCGAATTCCGCGATCATACTCGGCGTACCGAGCAAAAAGAGCCGTTTGGCCTCGGGATGGTGCGTACGGATGTGGTCGATGGTGGCCAGTGCGGAGGTGTACATCCGTTCACGGGGCACCCCGATGCCCATCCCTTC
>ERZ857882.1359-NODE-1359-length-28984-cov-10.589167_pt1 | contig 28984 bp, 26 predicted proteins | sample MGYA00519697_ERZ857882 | MGnify/ENA primary metagenome ERZ857882 (study PRJEB31778, sample SAMEA3449373) | human gut metagenome | biome: human gut; feature: human-associated habitat; material: faeces | place: United Kingdom | collected 2010/2012 ...
GCACGGTGGTGTGAGAGGACGGAAAATAAAATAATTATTTTCCTCCTACTCGATTATAAATGAATATTTGAAGTTCAGGTAAATATTATTAAATTTTAACTTAACATAAAAAAATAATATGAAGTATATTTATGTATTTAGAACATATATTTAATTGTATTACTAAAAAGGAGGGATAATTATTAAAAGAGATATTACATCTACTATGATATTTAGTATTTTAATATTAATACTTATGATTATTGCACCAATGTTTATAATTAAATCTATGCCAGCAAAGGCAAATGAAGAAGTTTCAGAAATTACTAATGAAAATAAAGATATATTGTTAGATGGTAAAAACATTATTAAAGTGAATATTACAAAGGAAAACAGAATAGAAGAAGTTCAAATAGAAGAATATGTAAAAAGTGTAGTTTCAGGAGAAATGTTGGTAAGCTTTGATGATGAAGCTTTAAAAGCTCAAGCAATTGCAGCAAGGACATATATTGCTGCAAAAAGACTTAGGCCATGCAATATAGCAAATGGTGGAGATGTATGTGATACAACACACTGTCAAGTATATATAAATAAAGATGTAAGATTAGAACAGTGGGGAAGTAATGCAGAGGAATATTGGAATAAGATTTCTAATGCTGTTGATAATACTAAGGGAATGGTATTAACATACAATAATGAGTTGGTCTTATATCCTCAATTCTTTTCAACTAGTTCAGGTATGACAGAGAATGCAGTAGATGTATTTTCTAATTCAGTTCCTTATTTAGTTTCAACTGAAAGCAAGGGGGAAGAAATAGCTCCTAAATATGAAACTGAATTCCCATTTAATATACCTGAATTTGTGAATAAAATTAATGATAAATACAAAGAAGCAAGTATTACTTCTGAAAATTTAAAGAATAATATTGAAATATTGAGTAGAAGTGTGGCTGGAGGTATAAAAGAATTAAGGATAGGAAAGACTAAGGTAAAAGGGTTAGATTTTAGATTAGCTTTAGGATTAAGCTCAACTAATTTTGAATATGTTATAAATGAAAATGAAATAGTATTTAAATGTAAAGGATATGGGCATGGAGTAGGAATGAGCCAATGGGGAGCTAATGTTATGGCTAAGAGTGGAGCAGATTATAAAGACATATTAACTCACTATTATACAGGTGTAGAAATAAGTAAGTTAACATTTAAAGAATGATTTATAATTAAAAAATTATAAAAGAAGGCTATCTAAATAACAGGTATAGAAATTTGTTATTTAGATAGCCTTTTTTACATTATTTATTGAATTTATAAAGGCGCTTAAAATTCATTTATTTCATTTTTTAGAGGTACTATATAATGTTGAGAATTGTAGAAATTTGATGTAAACAAATACTCTTTAATTTGTATTAATTTGCTATAACAGGTAAGAATACAAAAAGGAGGTGTTGATATGAATAAAAACAAAAAAGATAAGGTAAAAGACTTTTTCAGAAAGGAGGGCTTTTATTTAGTATTATTTCTTTGTTTATGTATAATTGCTACTGTTGCTGTGGTAACAACTAAAAGAAATAAGACATTAGAAGAAAGTAATAAAGCACAAAATGAATTTACTTTAAATATTGATGATAAAGATAATTCTGAGGCTAAGAAGCAAAATGCTGAAAGAGTTGAAGGTGATGGAAATTATGAGTTAGCTCAAGATGAAAATGATATAGCATCTACTGAGGAAGGTGTTAGTGTTTCATCAGGAACTAATACTCAAGTTGTATTTTCAAATCCTATAGATGGGGTAATATCAAGAGGATATACATATCCAAAGCCTCAATCTATGCCTGATGGAACTAGTAGAAATATTAGAGGAATTGATATAAGTGCTTCCTTAGGAACAGAAGTTATGGCAGCTGCTATTGGTGAAGTAAAAGAAATATCATCAAAAGTTGAAGAAGGTAATTATGTAATTATTGCTCACTCAAATGGTTTATATACAAAATATACTAATTTATCAAATGATATTAGAGTAAACGTTGGTGATAGAGTTACAGAAAATACTGTTATAGGAACTGTTGGAAGTAGTTCTAAGATTTTTACTAATAATGAATTTGGAGAACATTTAAATATACAAGTTCAAGATTCAGAGGGGAAAGATTTAGATCCAACTGCTTATTTTACATTTAATGAAGAATAATTAAATGGAGCTGTCTAAGATATATAAATATTAAAGATATAGAATGTAAGATTGTTGATGTAATTTGTAATAAATAACTCAAATTATATAATTTTAGAATCATCTTTAGGAGTTTCTACTTCAATTTTACATTTTATATTATTATTTTTACATTGTGAGACAGCTCCTTAAAGTATAAGAATAAATATTATTATAAAGGAGGTAATATTTTTGAAGGATTATATAGAAGAGAGAGTTCTAGAAGTTGCAAAATATATTATAGAATCAAAAGATACAATTAGAAAAACTGCAAAAGTATTTGGAGTAAGTAAAAGTACAATCCATAAAGATATGACAGAAAGATTACCTAAGATAAATCCAACAATAGCAAAAGAAACCCATTCAATATTAGAGTTAAACAAGGCAGAAAGACATATTAGAGGTGGAAATGCTACTAAAATTAAATATAAAACTGCCGGACAGTAGAATTAGTTAAATAATCATTTATTAAGAGTATAAAAACATTGAAGGTTTACCATATTCAATATATAATTAGAAATAGGGCAAATATTGTAAATTTATATATATAGGTATTGTTTTATTTAAATTATATAGTTTAGATTAGGAGTGAACAGGAATGTGGTTTTGGAAGAATAGGGGTAATTTAGGAATTGACTTAGGAACAGCTACAGTTTTAGTTTATGCTGAAGGTAAAGGAATAATACTTAAAGAACCATCAGTAGTAGCTATAAATAGAAATAATAATAAGGTACTTGCTGTAGGTGAAGAGGCAAGAAAAATGATAGGAAGAACTCCTGGTAATATTGTAGCAGTAAGGCCTTTAAGAGATGGAGTTATATCTGACTATGAAATAACAGAAAAGATGTTAAAGGAATTTATAAGAAAAGCTTATGGAAAAAGTAAGATTACAGCTCCTAAAGTAATAGTATGCGTTCCATCTCAAGCAACTGAAGTGGAAAAAAGAGCAGTAATAGATGCTGCAAGAAATTCAGGAGCGAAAAAAGTTAACTTAATTGAAGAGCCATTAGCAGCAGCTATTGGTGCAGGTCTAGATATAACTAAACCTAATGGTTCTATGGTGGTAGACATTGGTGGTGGTACTACTGATATAGCTGTAATATCATTAGGTGGAATTGTTGTAAGATCATCTATTAAAGTGGCAGGAGATTCTTTTGATGATGCTATAATTAAGTATGTTAGAAATAAGTACAAGATAATGATAGGTGAAAAAACAGCAGAAGAATTAAAGGTTACTGTTGGTTCTGCATTAAAGGATTCAAGAAATTTAACTACAACTATGAAGGGGAGAAATTTAATCACAGGATTACCAGATGAGATTTCTATTACTTCTAATGAAATTAATGAAGCATTAAAGGAATCTGTATCATTAATTGTTGATAGTGTTAAATCAGTATTAGAAAAAACACCACCTGAGCTTGCTTCTGATATAATTGAAAGAGGAATTTTAATGACTGGTGGAGGTTCATTATTGTTCGGACTAGATAAATTAATAGAAATTGAAACTGGCGTTAATGTTGAGGTTGCAAATAATTCTGTTGAAGCAGTAGTAGAGGGAACAGGTAAGGTTTTAGGATATTTAGATAAATTAGACATTAACATAAATGACGAAGAAATTAGTTTGATTGAATAGATGTAGTTTCTACATAAATATGGAGCTGCTTAAGCAGCTCCTTTAGTGGAAGTGTAGAATATATAATATATATTTTAGAAACTCCTAATGGGGTTTTTTTCTTTAATTTTATATTCTTCATTATTATATTATAAGACAACAACTTTTATATTAAAATTAAAAAAATTTTAGTGAGAGTAAGCTGATATAAGGGCTTTTGATATTACTTTAGCCATTTCCATAATTAAAAATAGTCTAATACTTCTATTAGTAAAAAAAATATCACTGTCACTAGAATCAACAATACCTATTATTGAGATTTGTCCAACTTCTGGCAGGGATTTTCCTACACCTTTTCCAGGATGAATTGGATAATCACGAATATGAATTTCACCTATAGAATCTTCTTCTCCTAAGCAAGCATCTATACCTATAATTAGTGCATTAGGGTGAAGTTTATTAATATAATTTAATTTATCTTCAATATTTAAAGCATGAATAGGAGATTGAAGTGTTCCAAAGACAGGTAATAAAAAATTATTTTCCACTAAAATACTACCTACAAGTGGACCAAGAGAGTCTCCAATACATTTGTCTGTACCTACACAAATTATTACAGTATTATCTTTTATATATTCTTTTATTTTATTAGCAATTTCCATGTAGGAATTATGATCATCATAATGTACTTTATGCTTCATTAAAATTCACCTCCTGATTATACCAATATATGTGGTAAGCAATTTAAATATAATAAAATGTATAAAAAAATATAAACAGGATAGTAATTAAATAAAGGTGGTGAACTATATGAAAAAGGTAATAATTTATATATTTACTATTATATTAGGTGCAAGTATACCTATTTATTTTTTACTTATTTGGGAGCCTCTAAAAAGTAAAGAGGTATTAAGTAATGAGATTTTTAGTGAAGATATAAATGAAAATAATACTTTAAATAAAAATAAAGATTTTATTAATGATTCTGTTGAAGTAGAAACTGTTTCATTAAAGCAAAGTATTTCAAATAGTTTATTTAATTATCTTGATAATGAGAGAAAAGAAAAGTTGAATGTAATTATGAAAAAATTATCTATTTTAGATTTAATAAAAATTAATGATTTTTTTATAGATAAAGACAACAAAGAACAAATAAAAAAAGGCGTAGAATTAGCTAAAAAGAGAATGAGTTCATCAGATTATGAAATATTTAAAGATATACTAGAGAATTCTATAAATTCAATTATTTTAGACTAAATTTAATAAATAAAATATAATAAATATAATTTTAAAAAAGATAATAGTATTAAATGTGAGGAAATGAAAGAAAAATAGAATAAAATAACTGTAATTCAGTTAAATGAATAAATATTAAACTTGAAATTAGTAAATAATAAATATATACTAGTCATTGTCAGTCGAGCGAGTAAAATCCAATGACTGAAAATAATAAAATAAATTTTATGGGGGAGTTCCCGAGTGGCCAAAGGGGGCAGACTGTAAATCTGTTACGTTTCGTTTCGATGGTTCGAATCCGTCCTCCCCCACCAAAACAAAAAGTCGTATTTCATAAGAAGTACGACTTTTTGTTTGTTCATTTATTACGACTTTTTGAAATGAATAATAAAGATTAAGGGCATCTATAGTATAAATACAGAGAAGAAAAATAAGAAATATTTTTATAAAACAAATATTCAGAATAATATGTATTGTTCTTGACGAATAATTTTAAAAATGATATAATCTGAAAAGTAAAATTTGATATTAGTTCTTATCAAGAGAGGTGGAGGGAAAGGGCCCTATGAAACCCGGCAACCTACTTCATTCATTTGAGTGTGGTGCCAATTCCAGCAATATAATTTTGCAAGATAAGAAAAGTTATGATTTTTAACATCTCTTCTTATCGAAGAGATTTTTTATTATATAGCTAAATTTTTAGAATTAATATCAAAAAAAAGAAAGGAGATATTAATATGAAAAAATTATTTACATCAGAGTCAGTTACAGAAGGACATCCAGATAAAATTTGTGACCAAATATCAGATGCAGTCTTAGATAGTATCTTAGCAAAAGACCCTATGGCAAGAGTAGCCTGTGAAACTGCTGTTACTACAGGAATGGTTTTAGTTATGGGAGAAATATCAACTAATTGCTATGTTGATATTCCAAAGTTAGTAAGAGAAACTATTAAAGAAATAGGATATGATAGAGCCAAATATGGTTTTGACTGTGAAACATGTGCAGTTTTAACTTCTATAGATGAGCAATCAGGTGATATAGCTATGGGAGTAAATGAAGCTTTAGAATATAAAGCGGGAGAAAAGGATAATGTTGAAGCTGTTGGAGCTGGAGACCAAGGTATGATGTTTGGTTTTGCAACTAATGAAACAGAAGAATTTATGCCATTACCAATAGCTATGGCTCATAGATTATCAAGAAGATTATCAGAAGTTAGAAAAAACGGAACTTTAGCATATTTAAGACCAGATGGAAAAACTCAAGTTACTGTAGAGTATGATGATAATAAAGTATTAAGAATAGATACAATCGTTATATCAACACAACACAGCGAAGAAGTTTCTCAAGAACAAATTAGAAAAGACCTAATGGAACATGTAATAAAAGCTGTAGTTCCAGTTGAATTATTAGATGATAAAACTAAGTATTTTATTAACCCAACAGGTAGATTTGTTGTTGGTGGCCCACAAGGAGATAGTGGTTTAACAGGAAGAAAGATAATTGTTGATACTTATGGTGGATATGGAAGACATGGTGGCGGTGCTTTCTCAGGAAAGGATCCAACTAAGGTTGATAGATCTGCAGCATATGCAGCTAGATGGGTAGCAAAGAACTTAGTTGCAGCAGGGGTTGCTGATAAATTAGAAATACAATTAGCATATGCTATTGGCGTTGCTAAGCCAGTATCAATTGAAATAGAAACATTTGGAACAGGTAAGAAGTCTGAAGAAGAAATAGTTTCAATTGTAGAGAAGATATTTGACTTAAGACCAGGTGCTATAATTAGAGATTTAGACTTAAGAAGACCTATCTATAAGCAAACTGCAGCTTATGGACACTTTGGTAGAATTGATTTAAATCTTCCTTGGGAACAATTAAACAAAGTAGAAGAAATAAAAAAATATTTATAAAATATATAAATTAAGGAGCTGCTTAGGCAGCTCCTTTTTATACTAATACTTTTCCGCCAACTATTACATTTTTGATGTTAATATCTTCATCAAATAATAGTAAATCTGCATCATAGCCTTCTTTTATAAGGCCTTTTCTATCTTCAACTTTACAGTGTCTTGCAGCATTATAGCTAGCCATTTTAACAGCTTCATATAATGGAAGTCCAACGTTTTTATAAACATTATGAACCGCTCTATCTAAAGTAAGAATTGAACCTGCTAAGCTTCCACTTAATAATCTTGCAGCACCATCTTTAACTTCAACATCTTGACCACCTAAAGCATACATACCATCAGACATTCCACAAGCCATCATAGCATCTGTAACTAAAAGAACCTTATCAGGAGTCTTTTGGTTGTAAGCTATTCTAAGGGCTGGGTAAGATATATGTATTCCATCTGAAATAGTTTCAGTTGTTATTTCACTATCAAAAATAGCACCAACAACACCAGGTTCTCTATGAGCAAAAGGTGTCATAGCATTGAAAAGGTGAGTTGAGTGGCAACATCCACATTTAATTCCTTCCATAGCTTCGGCATATGTAGCTTTAGTATGACCTATAGAGCAAACAACTCCTCTTTGAGATAATTCTTTTATTAATTCTTTAGCTCCAGGAACTTCAGGAGCAATTGTGATAGATACAACTGCATCTTCAGCATCTCCAACCATTGCAGTATAGTTTTCTAAAGTTGGTGCAATTAAGAAATTAGGATTTTGAGCTCCTATAGCTTTTGGACTAATGAAAGGTCCTTCTAAATGAGCACCTAGTACGATAGCACCATCAGTTCCATTTTCCTTAGCTTCTTTTATAACTTCCATTGACTTTCTAATATCTTCTACAGCAACAGTCATTGTTGTTGGTGTAAAAGCAGTAGTTCCATGTTTTACTATTACTTTTGATATTTCATTAATTGCTTCAAAAGTACCATCCATAGTATCATGACCACCAGCACCATGAATATGAACATCTATAAATCCAGGAGATAAATATAATCCATTAGCATCAAGTACGTCAGTAGTATCAACATTAGTTGGATTTATTTCTTTTATCTTACCATTTTCAACTAAAACAGAACCTTTTTCTATTTTATCAAGATATATAATATTACAGTTTTTTATAAGCATATAAACACCTCCATAAATTTGAATATACATTAATTATAGCATATTGAAAATAATAGTAATTAAAAAATTAATCTTTAGTATGTATTAATTTAGATATATTATATAATAAAAATAGAAATTAATAAAAATATTTAGATTTGGAGAAGGTAACATGGAAGATTGTATAAATGGAATAGTTGAATCTATTGTATTTAAAAGTGACGATACTGGGTATGTGGTAACTAAAATAAGAATAGAAAAAGAAATAATTAGTGCAGTTGGAGTGGTTCCCTTTATAAAAGAAGGTCAACATGTTAAGTTAAAAGGACAATGGGTAGTTCATAAGCAATTTGGACGACAATTTAATATAGAAGAATATGAAGAAATACTTCCAAATTCCACAAAAGGAATTGAAAGATATTTATCAACAGGAATAATAAGAGGAATAGGACCTATTACAGCTAAAAGGCTAGTAGAAAAATTTAAGGAAAAAACTTTAGAAGTTTTAGATACAGATATAGATAAAATAAAATTAGTAGAAGGAATAGGAGAAAAAAAGTTTGAAATTATTAAGGAGTCATATTTAGAACAAAGGGATTTAAAGGATATAGTAATGTTTTTTCAAGGCCATGGGATGAGTACAAATCAGTGTATAAAGATCCACAAAAAATTTGGAGCTGATGCTAAAGAAATAATATTAGAAAATCCTTATATTCTTTCAGATGAAATTAGTGGTATTGGATTTATAACTGCTGATAGAATAGCAAAAAGTATAGGAATTGAACCAAATTCTCCTTTTAGAATTCAAAGTGGAATTAGATACATATTAAACCAATTTTCTGCCTCAGGTAATACATTTATGCCAAAGGATGAATTAATAAGAGAATCAAGTAAAATATTAGGTGCTACTTCTGAAATGGTTGAAGAAAGTTTATATAATTTATCTTTAGATTCTAAAGTAAAAGTTGAAAAAATAGAAGGGATAGATTCTGTATTTGCATTACCATATTATTATTGTGAATTAGGTGTAACTAATAGGATAATAACTTTAAGTATGGAGAATTTTAGAAGTATTAATTCAGATATTGAGTTTGAAATAGGAGTTTTTGAAAAAAAATATAGCATAAAATTTGCACCATCACAAAGAGAGGCAATAGTAGGGGCTTTTGATAATGGAATAGAAATAATTACAGGAGGACCTGGTACAGGGAAGACAACTATAATAAAAGCCATAATTGAAATTTATGAAAATAACAATATGAAAGTAGTTCTAGGGGCTCCAACTGGAAGAGCAGCAAAAAGAATGAGTGAATCTACTGGAAGAGAAGCTAAAACAATACATAGACTACTAGAAATGGGTGTTAGTGATGAAGGAAAGTCTTACTATAAGCTAGGCGAAAGTGAGCCGCTAGAAGCAGATGTAATTATTATAGATGAAGCATCTATGATAGATATAATGCTTATGAATAGTTTGCTTAAGGCAATAAAATTAGGCACTAGATTAATTATAGTTGGTGATGTTGATCAGCTTCCTTCTGTAGGAGCAGGAAATGTATTAAAAGACTTAATTGAAAGTAAATTTATAAAAGTAGTTAGATTAAAAGATATATTTAGACAAGGAAAAGAAAGTTTAATAGTAACTAATGCACATAAAATTAATAATAGAGAAATGCCAATTTTAAATAGAAAAGATGGAGATTTTTTCTTTGAGAATAAGGAAGATGTTAATGAAATACTTAGGACAATAATAGATTTAATAAATAGAAGGCTTCCAAAGTTTAATACAGCTTGGGATAAATATAGGGATATTCAAATACTAACGCCTACAAGAAAAGGTATACTAGGGGTACAAAATTTAAATAATGAATTGCAAAATGTATTAAATCCAAAATCTCCAGGTAAAAAAGAAAAAGATTTAAAAGATGTTACCTTTAGAGAAGGGGATAAGGTAATGCAAATTAAAAATAATTATTCTTTAAAGTGGGTTAGAATAAATGGATATGGAGATAATGAAGGAGTAGGCGTATTTAATGGAGATATGGGCTTTATAGAAAGCATTAATGATGAAGAAAAAACATTAACTGTAGTCTTTGATGATGAAAGAAAAGTTGTTTATGATTACATATATTTAGATGAATTAGAATTAGCCTATGCCATAACCATTCATAAAAGCCAAGGAAGTGAGTTTAAAGTTATTATTACTCCAGCTTTTATGGGTTCACCTTTACTTATGAATAAAAATTTACTTTATACTGCAATTACTAGAGCAAAAGAATTAGTTGTGGTTGTTGGAGTTCCAAAAGCATTACAATATATGATTACTAATGATAAGAGTGTAAGCAGATATTCATCTCTAAAAAATAGAATTGTAGATATTACTAGTAATGAAATATTCACTGAGTAGGAGAAGTTAAATGTTAGATAATATATTAATTAACGTGAAAGAGTTTAATAATTGTGTATCTAAAATAAATAAGTGGTATAATAAGCAATCAAAAATTTTAAATATAATAACCAATCCATATAATACAGCATTAATTTTTATTAATATTATTAAGATGTCAATTAAAGAAAATAAAAAGGTTTTATATGTATGGAATGGTGAAAAATGCAAAGAAGAAATATTAGTAGAATTAAAGAAAGAAAAATTAAATTTTAAGTATTCTTGTAATAAGGAATTAGATGGGTCTGAAAATTTAGTTTTTATAAATTCTAAAAATATTAAAGATGTAAAAAATTATTATGATATTTGTATTATTGATGATATAAGTGAATATTCTATAGTATCAAAGGAAGAGATTAGAACTGGATTAGAGTATTTATATATTTATGCTAAAAGAATAATATCATATTCAATAGATAGAGTAGTTAATATGGGAACAGCTTTTGAAATAAGTGATTTAATTAGGAGAAATGTCTTTGTAGAACCTAGAATAATAACAACTAGGGTTAAACTTGATGAAGATATTCCATATACTTTATATGACTATTTAATATGGTTTAAGAATAATAAGAGAAAAGTAATAATTTATATTCCAACTGAAGAAAGGATTCAGAAAGTATATAATTACTATACTAATGAAATAAAGATAAAGGATGTTAATGTAATTAAACTACTAAAGGGAGAATCAAAAAAAGAATTAGATACTATTTATATTAACAAAAATAAGAGTGCGTTTATTATTACTAATTATATAAGAGAATATTCTTTAGGGACAGAGGGTATTGATATAGTTGCATTATTTGCTGATGAAGATTTTTATAATTATAAAAAAATCCTATATTTCTGTGCAGATGTAGGAAAAAATATTAAAAGTAAAAATATAGGCGAGGTGCTACTAGTGGCTAAAGATATATCAGAAGATATGGACTTAGCAAAGGAAAGAGCAAGGAGATATAACAAAATTATATGGGAAAATGGATTACTAAAATATTAATTTCATTGAAGGATGAATTGTTAGATATTATTTATCCACCTAAGAATAGTTGTATAATTTGTGATAGTGAATTTATGGGTATATGCCCATTATGTAAAAGTAAGATAAAAAGGGTAAAAGAATTTGATAAAGTTCATTCTTATGGATATTATAATGGAGTTTTAAAAAAACTTATATTAGAGTTTAAGTATAATAAAAATTTTGTTGCAGGTTCAATATTAGTAGATTTTTTATGCAATATGATTATAGAAAATAAATTTGATATAGATTTTATAGTTTATATACCTAGTAGTAAAAAAGCAATAAGAGATAGAGGCTTCAATCAATGTGAATATTTAGCTGAAGAAATAAGCAAGAATTTAAGTATTAGTGTATGTAAGGATATAATAAAAAATAAAAATATAAAAGAGCAAAAGCTATTATCAAAAGAAGAAAGATATAAAAATATAAAAGGAGCCTTTTCTTTAAAAACTGATAAAAACATTAAAAATAAAAAATTACTGCTTTTAGATGATGTTATGACAACAGGAGCAACCTTATATGAATGTGAAAAATTGCTTAAAGAGAGCGGGGCAATTTCAATAAATATATTGACAGTTGCTAAAAGTTATATATAATAATAGAGTAAAGATAGGTCTGTGGATGAAAGTCGATGCTAGTCGCAGGCAAAACGATCCACGTAAGCTTAGAAAAATTCTAAGTGAGCATGGTGCGGTGTAGAAGTAAGTCCTACCAAGTAATTGAGAGGGTTAGTAGTGAGGGGTTAATTCCTAGTAGCAAAAGCTCCAGTAGGCGAGTGTGGGGGCAAAATCCAGGTCAGCTATTTTTACTTAATTAGCTATTAGTTTAACTGATGGCTATTTTTTTTATTTAAGACAAAAAAGTTAACATTCTGAAAATTATGGAAAATAGTATTGATAAAAACGATTACTGATAGTATAATATACTCATAAACAAATATATAATTCTACTGTTTAAGCTTTAAGCTTATAGAGAGGGGATGAACTTTTATGAGAGTTTCAGTAATAGCAAAAAATACTACAGCAACACCTGCATTAAAGGATATGGTAGAAAAAAAGTTATCTAAGATTAAGAAATATTTTAATCCTGATGTTGAGGTTAAGGCTACCTTATCAGTGCAAAAGAATAAACAAAAGGTAGAAGTTACAATACCTTTTAATGGAGTTATACTTAGAGCAGAAGAATCAACAGAGGATATGTATAAATCAATAGATTTAGTTATCAACAAATTAGAAAGACAAATTAGAAAGCAAAGAACAAAATTATTAAAAAAGAGTAATGAATCTTTAAGATTCACTCAAATTGATGAATTTGCTTTTGAAAATGAAGAAGATGCATTAGAAGATGAAAATGGAAAGATAGTTAAGACTAAAAAGTTTAGTATAAAACCTATGTCAGTAGAAGAAGCTATACTTCAAATGGAGTTAGTAGGACATAATTTCTATGTATTCCAAGATTTTGATGGAAATAATGTAAATGTTGTTTATAAGAGAAAAGATGGAGACTATGGTTTACTAGAGCCAGATTATATTTAATTATTGAATATTTATGGTAAAATACTAAGAGAAGTGTATAAACACTTCTCTTTTTAATTATAATTTTATTAAATAATTACATATTTGTTGAATTAGTTATAAGTAAAATGGTATAATTTATAAGTGGAATTATATAGATACGAATAATTTAAATATGAGCATAAAAAATATATAGGTGGAAGGAAAATTACTATGGGATTTTTGGAAAAGATATTTGGAACATATAGTGAAAGAGAAGTTAGGAAGTTAGAAAAAATCGCAGATAAAATAGAAGAATTAGATGAAGCTATGCAAAAGCTATCAGATGATGAGCTTAGAGCTAAGACAGATGAATTTAAAAATAGGCTAAAAAATGGTGAAACATTAGATGATATATTACCAGAAGCATTTGCAGTTTGTAGAGAAGCAGCATGGAGAACTCTAGGAATGAAACATTACAGAGTTCAACTTATTGGAGGTATGGTTCTTCATCAAGGTAGAATTGCAGAAATGAAAACTGGAGAAGGTAAAACTTTAGTTGCTACACTTCCATTATATTTAAATGCATTATCAGGTGAAGGAGTTCACCTAGTAACAGTTAATGACTACTTAGCTACAAGAGACGTTGAGTGGATGGGAAACTTATATCATTTTCTTGGATTAACCACAGGTTGTATAGTTCATGGATTAAATTCTGATGAAAGAAGAGCTGCTTATGCAGCAGATATAACTTATGGAACTAATAATGAGTTTGGTTTCGATTACTTAAGAGATAATATGGTAATCTATAAAGAAGAAAGAGTTCAAAGAAAATTAAACTTTGCAGTTGTAGACGAAGTTGACTCTATTCTTATAGATGAAGCTAGAACACCTCTTATAATTTCAGGAGCAGGAGATAAATCAACAAAATTCTATAATGTAGCAGATAATTTTGTTAAACAATTATTAGCAGATACAGATTATACTATAGATGAAAAAGCTAATTCTGTAATGTTAACTGATTCTGGTGTAGCTAAGGCTGAAAAATCTTTTGGAATAGATAACTATGCAGATGCAGAGCATTTAGAATTGCAACATTATATTACTCAAGCATTAAAAGCTAACTATGGAATGAAGAGAGACAAAGACTACATGGTGAAGGATGATCAAGTAATAATAGTTGATGAATTCACAGGTAGACTTATGGAAGGAAGAAGATACTCAGATGGTCTTCACCAAGCTATAGAAGCTAAAGAAGGAGTTAAGATTGAAAGAGAATCTAAGACTTTAGCAACAATTACATTCCAAAATTACTTTAGAATGTATAAAAAGCTATCAGGTATGACAGGTACTGCTTTAACAGAAGAAAATGAATTTAGAGAAATATATTCTTTAGATGTTATAGTTGTTCCTACTAATAAAGACGTGGCAAGAATAGATAAAAGTGATTTAATATATAAGAACACTAAGGGAAAATATAATGCCATAATAGAAGATATAATCGAATGTAATAAGAAAGGTCAACCAGTACTAGTTGGTACAGTAAGTATAGAAAAGTCAGAATATCTATCCTCATTATTAAAGAAAAGAGGAATAAAGCACCAAGTATTAAATGCTAAATACCATGAGCAAGAAGCTGAAATTATATCTCATGCTGGAGAGTTAGGAAGCGTTACAATAGCTACTAACATGGCTGGTAGAGGTACAGATATTAAGTTAGGTGAAGGCGTTAAAGAAGTTGGTGGATTAAAGATAATAGGTACTGAAAGACATGAATCTAGAAGAATAGATAACCAATTAAGAGGTAGATCTGGACGTCAAGGAGATCCAGGTGAATCAGTATTCTATATTTCTCTTGAAGATGATTTAATGAGAATATTCGGATCAGAAAGAATTCAAGGCTTAATGGATAAGTTAGGTTTAGAAGATGATGAAGCTATTGATCATAAGATGGTAAGTAAGGCTTTAGAAAATGCTCAAAAGAAGGTTGAAGGTAATAACTTCGATATAAGAAAGAGCCTTATAGGATATGACGATGTTATGAATATGCAAAGAGAAATTATTTATAAACAAAGATCAGAAGTTCTTGAAGGTAAGGATTTAAGAGATCAAATAAATCAAATGATCAAAGATATAGTAACAGATGCAGTTAAGGGGCATTTAGATAATATAACTGATAGTCTTGATGTGGAAATAGGAAAATTAATTCAATACTTAGAAGATATATGTTTACCACACAAGCTTGTTAAAGTTGAAGATTTAATTGATTTATCTAATGATGAGATCATAGAAAAGTTATTAGATATATTAACAAAAATATATCATAAAAAAGAAGAAGAATTTGGAGAAGAGCACTTTAGAGAAGTTGAAAGAGTTATACTACTAAGAGTAGTTGACCAAAAGTGGATGGATCATATTGATAATATGGATCATTTAAAACAAGGTATTGGACTTAGAGCATATAAGCAAATGGATCCAATTCAAGCATACCAAATGGAAGGTAGTGCTATGTTTGAAGAGATGATAGAAGGAATAAAATTAGATACTGTCAAATTCCTATATCATATTCAAATTCAAAAACCTGTTGAAAGAGAAAGAGTAGCAGAAGAAACTTCAGCAAGCCATGGTGGAGATGAAGGAGATACTAAGAAACAACCTGTAAGAAATGAAAATAAGGTTGGAAGAAATGATCTTTGTCCATGTGGTAGTGGAAAGAAATATAAAAACTGTTGTGGAAGAGAAGCATAGGATGCTATCGCATAATGAAAAATTAAGAATGAAGAATTAAAAATTTAGGAAGTAATTTGTTCCAAATTACGAAAAATTAAGGGGCTGTTTCATTAAAAAGAAATATCACAATATATTTATTTTAAATTTTTAAATAAATATATTGTATATAAATTTCTTAGTGCGACAGCCCCTGTTTATGAATGTAAAATGAATAATTAAAAATGTAAAATTAAATAAATATATTATAAGTAATTTGGAACAAATTACATCAATAATTTTACATTTTACATTCTACATTATTAATTTAAAAAAGGTTGTGATATTATGTTAATTAAGTTAGAAACAGAACTAGCTAAGCTTAATGATATTAAAAAATTTATAGAAGAATTGAGGGTTTCTCTTTGACAAGGAAGCCTTAGAAAAACAATTACAAGAATTAGACTTAAAAATGCAAGAGCCAGGATTTTGGGAAGATATAAAAAGGGCAGAAGAAGTAACTAAAGAAAGTAAGAGAATTAAAGATAAAATAGATAAATTCGATTCTTTAGTTACAAGAGTTGAAGATGTAGAAATTTTAGCTGAATTAATAGAAGAAGATGATGAAGATTCTATTAATGAAGTGATTAGTGAAATTAAAAGCATAGAAAAAGATGTTGAAGAATATAGAATAAAACTTTTATTATCTGGTGAATATGATAGAAATGATGCAATACTAACATTACATGCAGGTGTAGGCGGTAGTGATGCAAATGATTGGACTGAAATGTTATTAAGAATGTACACTAGATGGTGTGAGAAAAAAGGCTTTAAAGTTGAGACTATAGATTACTTAGAAGGTGATGAAGCAGGAATAAAAAGTGTTACTTTAAATGTTAAAGGAGAATTTGCATATGGCTACTTAAAAGCAGAGAAGGGAGTTCATAGACTTGTAAGGATATCTCCTTTTAATGCAAATGGTAAAAGGCAAACTTCCTTTGCTTCTGTAGAAGTATTACCTGAACTTACAAAGGATCAAGATATTGAAATAAGAAGTGAAGACTTAAAAATTGATACTTATAGAGCAAGTGGAGCAGGTGGACAGCACGTTAATAAAACTGAATCTGCTATTAGAATAACTCATTTACCAACTGGAATAGTAGTACAGTGCCAAAGTGAGAGAAGTCAATTTTCAAACAAAGATACAGCTATGTCTATGCTAAAATCCAAACTAATTGATTTAAAAGAAAGAGCTCATAAGGAGAAAATTGAAGACTTAACCGGTGATCTTAAGGATATGGGATGGGGAAGTCAAATAAGATCTTATGTATTCCATCCATATAATATGGTAAAGGATCATAGAACTGGAGAAGAAACTGCTAATTTAAATGCTGTAATGAATGGAGAAATAGATAACTTTATTACTGCATATTTAAAAAATAATAAATAGATATATTATTAATTTTGATTCTTTATCTTATAAAGCATGATGCTACTGAAGGATTTTAAGTTGTTATAGAAATATAAAAAGGACTGCTTAAGCAGTCCTGAATTAAAAATGTAGAAAGTAAAATGTAGAATTATGGATGTAATTTGAAGCAAATTACCAAAATATTATTTAATTTATAAACTCCGCAAGGAGTTTATTCCTTTATTCTAAATTTTACATTATTAATTTTACATTTCTTAAGGTGTGTTATAAAAGGAGCAGATACTAAGAAGCCAAATAAAAAAGAAAAAATATATATTGAAGTTTTACTATAGAAAAATTTAGTTACAATGCTATAGGATGAGTCAAATATTTTATCTTCTATTACAGTATAAGCCTCATTAATGGCTTTTATGCTAATATAGTCAACAGTATCATTAGGTGTATGAATTTTACTTAAATCACTATGACAAAAGCTAAGGGAATCTATATCTAATAGATTAAAACTAGCATGATCACTTGAATTTTCATAAGCTATCTTTGTATTTACATTATTTCTTTTAGCTATTTTTTCAATGGATTCTAGAAGTTTTGATTCCTTATCTTTATAATTTGTACCTAGCATTAAAGTAAGTGGAAAGTTATCACTTCCAATCATATCAAAGTTAATAACTTCAGCTCCTTTTAATTTATTTAGATTTTTTTCTGCAAAAGCTTTAGAACCTAAAAGCCCAAATTCTTCTGCATTTAAAGCCACAAAAATTATATCTCTTTTTGGTTTACCATAAGTTGCAAGAGACTTTTGAAGTTCAAGCATAAAAGATGTGCCAGAAGCATTATCTAAAGCTCCACCATAAATATTTTTAAGAGCATCAGTACCTAAATGGTCAAAATGAGCAGTTAAAACTAATGGGGGAAGAGATTTAGATGTTCCTTTAATAACTCCTACTACGTTAGATATTTCTTTTTCTTCTGTAGAAAATGGAATATTAATAGAAATCTCGGCTCCATCTCTTAAAGAGTTTAATATTTTATTGTAGGTATCAGTATTTATTAATACCATCATATTGTAAGGAAAATCATGTATAAAAGAACTTCTAAAAGAAAAATTATTATTAGGAGCTAAATGAAATAGAAATTTTCCATTTGTAGTGCTTACTTCAATATAATTAGAAAAGACATTAACCTTATCCTCATTAGAAAAGGTTATTTTTGTGTTTTTAAAATTAATCATATCTTCTTTAAAGTCAACACCATATTTTAGGTTTTCTTCATATCCATCATCATAAGAAATTTTTAAGTAAGGAGTGCTATTATTATTTACTGGAGAAATAACTTTAAAGCTTTCCTTATAGCTATCATTTAGTGGGATAAGCTTATTATCTTGAAAGTTTTTTCTTATTAATTCTTCTAATAAAGAGTTTTCTTTGCTACCAGCAAGTCTACCAGCATATGTGTCAGAAGATAGTATAGCAATGCTTTTTTTTACATTATCAGCGTTAAAGGGTGAATATGTAAAATTTGAAAATAATGATAAAGATAATAAAACTATTGTAGTAAATAGGGATACATAATAAATTATTTTTTTTCTCATAAAAAATACCTCAAAAAATAGTTATAATTAATACTATTAATTAAGGCTTTAAAATATAACAAATATAATTTTCTAAAATATTAAGCTTTCTTGTATATAAGATCAATAAACCCACTTGTAAAGGAAAATAATATACAAATATAAATAGAAATATTTATTTTATTAGAAATTATAAAAAAAACTCCCCCAACTATAAAGCTAAACAAAATTATACAGTTAATAAATTTTGTTAAGGCAGATTTACTAACTATTATTTCTTTAGTAGAAGAAATAAGAATTAGAATTAAAGTTAAAAAATAAAGTATATATTTAAAGGTGGTTGAAAACTCTATAATATAATATTGATTTAAAATGATAAAAATTATGAAAAATACTAGAAGTATATTAATTAGTTTATTAATGAAAATAGAAATTTTATTCATAACATCACCTGATTGTAAATATTTTACAATTATAATTATATACGTTATTTTACATAATATCAAGAGAATAATATATAAAAGTATAAAATTGTATTATAATAGTAATATGATTTTTTTTAGGAGGAAACTTATGGTTGATATAGCAGGAAGAATAGCAGAAGAACTTGGAATAAGCTTAACTCAAGTAAATAATGTTATTAATTTACTTGATGATGGAAATACGGTTCCATTTATTTCTAGGTACAGAAAAGAACAGACTGGTGCATTAAGTGACGAAGTTTTAAGAAAGTTTCAAGATAGATTAATTTATCTTAGAAATTTAAAAGAGAGAAAAGAAGATGTACTTAGGCTTATAGATGAGCAAGGTAAACTAACAGAAGATATCCAAAAATCATTAGAAAAGGCTTTAACTTTAACAGAAGTTGAGGATATTTATAGACCATATAAACAAAAGAAAAGAACAAGAGCAACAATTGCATTAGAAAAAGGCTTAAAGCCATTGGCAGAAGTAATTTTGTCAGGAGAATTTAAGGGAGATATAAAGGAAGAAGCTAAAAAATACATTGATGCAGAAAAGAAAGTTATTATAGAAGAAGATGCAATTAATGGAGCTTTAGATATAATTGCTGAAGAAGTATCAGATGAAGCAAAATATAGAAAATGGATAAGAAACCTAGTTTTTAGAGAAGGAAAGATTGAATCAAAAGGTAATAGTGAAGAGCATACACCTTTTGAAATGTATTATGAATATAGTGAAGATGTATTTAAAATACCACCTCATAGAATTTTAGCTATAAATAGAGGTGAAAAGGAAAAGGTACTTACTGTTAAGATAACTGTTAATGAAGATAAGATAATAAGTTACTTAGAGAAAGAAATATTGAAGGGTAATAATATAACAGATGAATATTTAAAAACTGCAATTAAAGATTCATTAAAAAGATTAATATACCCATCTATAGAAAGAGAAGTTAGAAATGAATTAACAGATAAAGGTGAAGAGGGAGCAATAAAGATATTTAAAGAAAATCTAAAATCATTACTTATGCAACCACCTATAAAAGGAAAAGTTGTTATGGGCTATGACCCAGGGTTTAGAACAGGATGTAAAGTAGCTGTGCTTGATAGTACAGGAAGATTCTTAGAAAATACTACAGTTTATCCAACAGCACCACAAAATAAAGTAAAAGAAACTAAGGAAGTATTAAAGAAGCTAATTAATAAACATAATGTTGAAGTAATTTCCTTAGGAAATGGAACTGCCTCTAGAGAATCAGAAGAAGTAATATCAGAAGTCATTTCAGAAATAAAAAAAGAAAATGGAAAAGAAGTAGCTTATGTAATAGTATCAGAAGCGGGAGCATCAGTGTATTCAGCATCAGAGCTTGCAACGAAAGAATACCCAGATTTAGATGTTACAGTTAGAGGTGCTATATCAATAGGAAGAAGATTACAAGATCCTATGGCTGAACTAGTAAAGATAGATCCTAAAGCACTAGGTGTAGGTCAATATCAGCATGATGTTACACCTAAAAGGCTAGATGAATCTTTAACTGGAGTAGTTGAAGACTCTGTTAATAAGGTTGGAGTTGATTTAAATACTGCAACACCTTCTTTACTTACTTATATAGCAGGAATTAACTCAAGTATTGCTAATAATATAGTTCTTTATAGAGACGAAGTAGGTGGCTTTAAAAGCAGAAAAGAGCTTTTGAAAGTAAAAAGACTTGGACAAAAAGCATATGAGCAATGTGCAGGATTTTTAAGAGTTATGGAAAGTAAAGATCCATTAGACAATACTTCAGTACACCCAGAATCTTATGAAGTGGCTAGAAACTTAATATCTTTACTTAAGTATAATGATAATGACTTAAAAGAAAATAACCTAAAAGATATAGATGAAAGAGTTAAAGAAAAAGGAATAAAAAATATATCAAAAGAACTAGGGGTAGGAGAACTTACTTTAGAAGACATTATTAAAGAACTTAAAAAACCAGGTAGAGATATTAGAGATGAAATGCCGAAGCCTATTTTAAAAACTGGGGTAATAGATTTAAAAGATTTAAGTGAAGGTATGATACTTATGGGGACTGTAAGAAATGTATCAGACTTTGGAGCTTTTGTAGATATAGGAGTCCATCAAGATGGATTAGTTCACAAAAGTCAAATGGCGGATAGGTTTGTAAAGCATCCATTAGATATAGTTAAATTAGGAGATATAGTTAAAGTAAAGATTATTGAAGTAGATAGTAAGAGAAATAGAATATCTTTATCTATGAAAGGAATAAAAGAAGAAGATTGTTAAAAAAATTGCTTGTAAATAATTCTAAATAGGAATATAATAATATTGTAAATAAATTATCTTCAGGGCGGGGCGTAATTCCCCACCGGCGGTATAGCCCGCGCGCTAATTTCTAGCATGATTCGGTGAAACTCCGAGGCCGACAGTATAGTCTGGATGAAAGAAGGTAAGGTGTTAGATATTGCTTGTTATGTATTTAATTTAGCAAATCTTATTTCTTATGATTTTAAACCCTGATGTAGTTTTACATTAGGGTTTTTTTATTTATTATAAACTGTGTAATTTTTCTAAAATCATAGGAATATTGTTAAATTAATATCATGTTAAGCACTAACCCATGCCCCAGGGGATATCTTTTGGGAGGAGAAAAAATGAACAATCAACAAAACAAAAATTTAAACAAATTTATTAAAATTTCACTTTTAGGTGCCATAGCAGTGGTACTTATGTACTTTGATTTTCCAATACCATTTTTACCATTTCCATGGTTAAAAATTGATTTAAGTGACATTCCAGCACTTATGGGAGCCTTTGCTTTTGGACCTATTGCTGGAGTATTAATAGAATTATTAAAAAATTTATTGATTCTAATTGTAAAAGGTACTGGAACAGGTTTTGTTGGAGAAATGGCTAATTTCATAGTAGGAGTTTCTCTAGTTGCTCCAGCAGCATGGGTTTATAACAGGAATAAGAGTAAGAAAACAGCTATACTTGGAATGATATTAGGAACTATATGTATTGAGGTTATAGGAATTATAGCTAATGTGTATTTCTTATTACCAGCATATGGAATGCAAATGGCACCTAATGAAATAGTTCAATATGTAACTATAGGATTATTACCTTTTAATGGTATAAAATCTATAATGGTATGTGGAATAACTTACGTACTTTATAAGAAAGTATCATTAGCAATTTTCAAGGTAGATTCAAAATTGGATAATAGAAGAAAAGGAAGCCTTGGCTCAGTTTAATATAATAAATTTAATGAAAAGATAGGAGTACTATATTTAAAGTATTCCTATCTTTTTATTATTATCCATTGAAAATTACTTTTTCATATACTATAATAACATGGTTGCAAACGCAACTACATTGTTATATATTAAGTGTATTAAACTTGATTTGTTTAGGAGTTTGTTATGAAAGAGATAGAGTGTGAAAATATAGCAAAATATATATCAGAAATTCAAAGAATGGGTAATATATTTTTCTTAAAAGAATTATCTCATTTAGGACTTGGTTATGGACAATTTAATTTTTTAATGGAACTATATAGAAAAGATGGAGTAAGGCAAGAAGATTTATGCCTAAATCTAAAAATAGATAAGGGGACAACAGCTAGAGCTATTAAAAAATTAGAAATTGAGGATTTTATTATAAGAGTAAATGACGAAAAAGATAAGCGAGCTTATAGAATTTTTTTAACTGAAAAAGCTATGGAACATAAAAAGGATATATACAAAGTTGCAAAAGCTTGGGAAGAAAATTTAACTAAAAATTTAACTTTTGAAGAAAAAGAAATAATTTTAAATTTACTAAAGAAATGTATATAACTAGGAGTGTGATTTAATGAGTACACAAGAATTACTTGCAAAAGAAAAAATTAGTAAATTATTATTAAAATATTCAGTGCCAGCTATAATTGGTATGTTAGTTAATGCTTTATATAATGTAGTAGATAGAATCTTTATAGGTAATATACCAGAGGTTGGTTCTCTAGCAATTACTGGAGTAGGTGTAACCTTACCTATAACAACTATTGTTTTAGGGTTTTGTATGCTAGTTGGAATTGGTGCAACTACTACTATTTCTATAAAATTAGGACAAGGTAAAAGAGAAGAAGCAGAAAAAGTAATAGGAAATGCTATAACTTTATCTGTAATAATTGCTATTATATTAACTGTAATAGGAATAGTTTTTGGAGAGTCTATTTTAACTAAGTTTGGTGCAAGTGAAAGTAGCTTATATTATGCTAAATCATATATATACATAATTTTATTAGGAACAGTGTTTAATATGGTAGCATTTACATTAAATAATACTATAAGAGGTGATGGAAATCCAAAGCTTGCTGCTACAATTATGATTATTGGATGCCTAACTAATATAGTATTAGATGCTGTATTTATCTTCATATTTAAAATGGGTATTCAAGGAGCAGCTGTTGCAACTATTATCTCACAATTAATAACAGCTATAATAGGTGTTAGATATTATGTAAGTGGAAAATCAAATTTAAGATTTTTCAAATCAAATTTAAAGCTAAATAAGGATATAATAATAAAAATATTGGCAATTGGGGCATCACCTTTTGCAATGCAAATGGCAGCTAGTTTAGTTCAAGTTATAGCTAATAATGTACTTAAAATATATGGAACAGATATTGCAATAGGAGCAATGGCTACAATATCTTCAATTGCACTTATGTGTTTAATGCCTATTTTTGGGATAAATCAAGGAGCACAGCCTATAATAGGCTTTAATTATGGAGCTAAGCAAGAGAAAAGAGCTCAAGAAGCATATAAATTATCACTTATAGTTGCAACTATTATATTAGTAATAGCATTTATAGTAGTTCAAAGCTTCCCAGAAGCTATAATAGGAATATTTAATAAAGATCCTAAGTTTATGGATATTTCTGTTAAGGGATTAAGAATATATTTATTAATGTTACCTATAGTTGGAGTTTCAATTACTGGAACAAACTATATTCAATCAATTGGTGAAGCAAAAACTGCAATGATATTAAGTCTATTAAGACAAGTTATTTTATTAATTCCATTTATGATAATTTTACCTAGAATATTTGGATTAGGAGTTAATGGAGTGTGGATAGCACAACCATTAAGTGATTTAATTGCATCACTTTTAACAGGTATAATATTACTTAATAGTATGAAGAAAAATTAATATGAAGACAAAGTAAATGAATATGTATTAGAATAATATAAAATATCATACTAATTTAATGATAGATACTTATAAGAAGTATAAAAAACAAAGAGGGTTAAGGTATAATAAATATACCTTAAGAAAAGATGAGCAAGAAGTCATTGATTTCTTGCTCATCTTTTCTTAAGGCTATATTCACTTTGGGAAATGAAATATTATTCTGTAGTCCTATATATTTATTCTATTTTTTGTTTTCTGCTTCCATTTGATAATAGCTATCTTTACTAATATAGATACCTGCTTCATAATACTCTGTCATATTTAAAAGTACGTCGAATACATCAATGAAATCCTTAACTGGCTCAATAAGACCAGACCAATTTTCATCGTACACCATTCTAAGACGTTTCCAATCAGTATACATGCGAATTGCTTGTCTATCATCTTTCCCATTATCAATAGGGAATTTTAATTTCACATCCTTATCTAAAACAGTAGCGCCATTTTCATTTGGAGGGGGAATTTCTCCATCCTTTTGAATAGGAACAAGAAGTCGTGCTTTTAATAATTCTTTACTCATAAACTTATAGTAAAGTCCATAAATTAATTTGGAATTTTCATCATCTACATTTCCTAGTTGACCCATTAGAAGTAACCATCTTTCAAGATCAGGATTGGTAATAGGAATATTAATTTCAGGTAAATCACCATAATTAGGTTCTGGAACAAGCATCCCTGAAGCAATTGAAACATCATTTGAAATTACCTTTACACCACATGCACCATTAAGATAGAAGGTTTCTCCCAAAAAGTTATAAATTCCATCCTTACTTTCACCATTCTTAATTTCCTTAATTTCATAGGGGTATTTACTAAAATATGCTTCTGCCATACTCTTATATGATTTTGGAAAAATAAGAATGTCTGGAGGCATGCACATATATCCTTATTCTATTTTTTTAGTGGTAGAAAACAAATTTGGTTCTCCTGTTCGTTTATTAAAAACACAGTAAATTTCATCTGCCTCAAATATTTTTTTATTAATTGCTTTGCAACTCTTTCTATTTTTTTGTAATTAATTTGATTTTGTCCCTCATTTGTTCCTTTAACTGTTTTGGATTGAAACCAAGAAAATAATCTCCAAACTTCGTAGCAATCAGCGATGCTGAATTGTTCTAATTCTGAATCAGGAATATCCAATTCCATCTGTGCAACAAAACAATCTCCCATAGCATTAATATATGCATCATGAACGGTCTTTACGGATGTTGTTCTTGTATATAAAACAGTACCTTTTCTAATGCCTAACAAACTTCCTCCTTCAATACGAAGTGCAACTTGACAATCACTTGCCTCATTTGTAAGATTGTTTGGTACTTTTTCAATTGAAATTATTGTGGAGAGGCTTGTTGGTTCTGTATCACTACCAAAATTAGATATATACACAGCATCACCTACTCGTGTAGTTCCTTTTAATGGTCCAACAACAATTAGGTCATTACTTTCCTTTAATTTGAAAGTATCGTGCACTCCTAATACGAAATTAGTTGGTATATCATCATTTTTTTTTACTTTTTGTTCTTCCTGCTTTCTCCCAAACAAATTATTTATTAATCCCATATAACTTACCTTCTTTCATGCTTAATAAAATAAATAGACTTTTATTAATTAGTAGGTGAACCAATAGTATTTTACTAAATTATAAATATACTTTCCAAAAATTGCAAATAAAAAAACAGAAGTGCATAGCCAATGCTATGCACTCCTGAAATGATATTAAATTATTTATTATTTCTTAGTTCATAAAGAGAAAATCCCTTTATATTTCTTATAAGTATTTAGTCATTAGTATTGCATCTTCTTTGTTATCTTCATAATAGCCTTTTCTAAGTCCATCAACTACAAATCCATATTTTTCATATAGATTTTGAGCAGGATAATTAGATGCTCGAACTTCTAAATTAATTAATGAACAGTCTAAATGTGTGCATAAATTAATTAATGATTCTAATAATTTTGCACCAATTCCTTGTTTTCTGTAATCTGGATGAACAGCAATATTAGTTATGCTTCCTTCACCAACAACTATCCATATACCTACAAAACCAACAACTAAGTTTGAATCTTCATCTCTTGCAACAATATATTTTGCTAAGGGATTATTTATTTCCCCTTCAATTGATTCAATGCTCCAAGGCATGGAAAAACAAGCATTTGATATATTAAAAACTCCATTAACATCTTTATTAGTCATTAAATTATAAGTTATTTTCATTTTTTAACGCTAACCTTTTTTCTAATTCTCTTTGAGCTTGAGGTTTCTTTAAATAAAATGGAGATGAATTTAAATCATCACACTCATTATTTAATAACATTTTAATTCCTAGCTCACCTAAAGAAGAAGCTCTTATTATGCTAAGATGATTTGGAGCAAAATTGGAATTTGGTAAATGCTCTAATAAATAATCCTTATGTTTATTTACTGCATCTCCAGTGAAGATAACATCTTCTCCTTTTTCTTTTAATAACTCTATTAATTCATCTAGTTCAAGTGCAGAGTAGTCACTTATTTTTTCTAAAGTGCCATTATTTCCTTTATAAAGACAAGTATAAACGCTACTTCTTAATGCATCCATTATAGGGCAGATAATTCCATTAAAATTAACTAAAGAATAAGCAAGAGCATCTAAGCTAGATACACTTATATATGGTTTATTTGAACCAAAACTTAAGCCTTTAACTGTAGCCATTCCTATTCTTAATCCTGTAAAAGAACCAGGACCCTTTGAAACTACAAATCCGTCTATATCATCAATGTCTAATGATGAATCTTTTAATAATTTATCTACTATATCCATAATTAAAGTAGAGTGTTCTAGTTTATTATTAATTGTATATTCTGCAATTAAATTATTTTCATCTAAAAGAGCAGCAGTAGCTACTTTTGATGCTGAATCTATGCTTAAAACTATCATAAGTTTAACTCCTTTATATAATTATATCTTTCACCATAAGGAGTAATAGTAATATTTCTATAGTTTTCTCCTTTAGACAAATCTTTTTCTATTAATATATGTAAATATTCATTAGGTAAAATTTCTTCAATGTAATTAGCCCACTCAATTATAGATACTCCATCTGAAAAAATATAATCATCAAAGCCTATAGCATAAATTTCATCAGGATCACTAACTCTATAAACATCAAAATGGTATAATTTAAGCCTACCAGAATCGTATTCATTAACTATAGTAAAAGTTGGACTAGTAATATATTCATCTATATCTAAACCTTTGGCTATTCCTTTAGTTATATGAGTTTTCCCAGTTCCTAAATCTCCAGTTAAACATACTATATCACCAGGATTTAATAGTTTACCTATAGCAAATCCAAGTTTAGTTGTATCTTCTATATTTTCAACATTAAAATTCATGTGAAATCTCCTTTCTAAAGAATTTATATTAATATATATTCTATCTAAAATGAAGAAAAAAAGAAAGGTAAAAATAAATACATTATTTAACTTGTAATTAATATGTAAAAGATTTGTAATTCTTTTTTAGTCATGATAAGATAAAATATATATAAGTAAATTATTATTTCCTGGAGGAAATTAAGATGAAGAAGTTAACATATGCCTTCCTTATTTTTACTTCTATATTATTTTTTGGATTGACATTTTCATATAATCCTTTAATGGCAAATCCAACAAATGAATTAGATGAAGAAAAGGATACTTATTTAAACATATTAACAGTAAATAAAGAAATATATTCAATGGTTAAAGCTTTAACTTTAGATAATCATAATGTAGAGTATTTATTTAGTAATGAGAAAGAGATAAAAGATTTTAAGGTAAGTGAAAATATTATAAATAACATATCAAATATGGATTTGTTCATATATAATGGAGTAGGCTACGAAAAGTGGATAAACGAAATAGTAGAGAATTCTAAGAATTCTGATGTAGGTATTATAAACGCTAGTAGAGGAATAAGACCAATAACAAAATCATTATCTAAGGAAAATGAAGAAAATCCATATTATTTATTAGGATTTAATGAGTATAAAATAGCTTTATATAATATTAAAACTTCATTACAAGAAAGAGATATAAAAAATAGAAGTTATTATGAGGACAATTATAACAAGATAATTGATGAACTAGATAAATTTTTAAGTGATTCTAAAGAAGAACTAAAAAAGTATAAGAATTATAATATATATACTAATACAGATAAATTTGATTATTTATTTAGAGACTTAGGATTACAAGTAAATAAATTAAAAGATAATGATGAGGAAGTAGTAGAAGATAAATTAACTAACAATATATTTATTTATGATAATAATTTTGAAAAATTAGATGAATTAAAGAGTAAAATGAAAAATGAATATACCTATGTTGGGTTAAGCTCTGAAGGAAATAAAGATGTATTAATTAAAAATGTTACTGATATTATTGAAGCATTAAAAAATAAAAGAAATATTAGTAGTTGATTTTTAGATAGACATAAGATATAATATTAATTGTTCTGCAAAGGGGTATAGCTCAATTGGTAGAGTAGCGGTCTCCAAAACCGTTGGTTGTGGGT
>ERZ857882.1361-NODE-1361-length-28961-cov-16.916557_pt1 | contig 28961 bp, 32 predicted proteins | sample MGYA00519697_ERZ857882 | MGnify/ENA primary metagenome ERZ857882 (study PRJEB31778, sample SAMEA3449373) | human gut metagenome | biome: human gut; feature: human-associated habitat; material: faeces | place: United Kingdom | collected 2010/2012 ...
GCACGTCCATCACTTCGAATGTGCCGATTTTGTCCTTCCAGTTTTCATAACTCATAGTCTTTGCCTCTCTTGCAGAAAGCTCACGCCTCTTCGAAGGAATCCTTACCCACGCCGCACAGGGGGCACTCAAAATCCTCCGGCACCTCGCTCCAGGGCGTACCGGGGGCGATGCCGCCCTCCGGGTAACCCGCGCTCTCGTCGTATTCCCAACCGCAAAGACTGCATACATACTTCATCGTGCTTCTTCCTTTCTTTTTCTAATGATTTTGTTATTCTTCCACCAGCCGGCCGTCCACCGTGACGGTGACCACCTGCCACGGGATGAACTTCCCGCTCTGCTGGAGTGCCTTTTTCGCCGCCAGCTCCAGCCCGCCGCAGCAGGGTACCTCCATGCGGACGACGGTGACGCTCTTGATGTCGTTCCTGCGGATGATCTCCGTCAGCTTTTCGGAATAGTCCACGCTGTCCAGCTTGGGACAGCCCACCAGGGTGATGTGTCCCTTGATGAACCGCTCGTGGAAAGCGGCGTAGGCGTAAGCGGTGCAGTCGGCGGCGATGAGCAGCCGCGCCCCGTCGAAATAGGGCGCATTCACCGGCACCAGCTTGATCTGCACCGGCCACTGGGAAAGGCGGCTCGTCTGCTGGGCTTGCGGCGTTTCCACGGCGGGCGCGGCCGCGCGCTGAATATTCCGGGACTGGCTGCCGGGGCAGCCGCAGGGCAGGGTCATACCCTCTTTTTGCATTTTCCGCTGCTTGTTCTCCATGACGGCTTTCTCGTCGTAGGCCGCCGCCTCCCGCTCCACAAAGGTGATGGCCCCCGTGGGACAGGCGGGCAGGCAGTCCCCCAACCCGTCGCAGTAATCGTCCCGCATGAGCCGCGCCTTGCCGTCCGCCATGGCGATGGCTCCCTCATGGCAGGCCTCGGCGCAGGCACTGCAGCCGTTGCATTTTTCCTGATCGATCTGGATGATCCTTCGAATCATTTTGATACCCCCTTGCGGTTTCTCTTGACTTTGTGATTTTATTCTACTATCATAATTTATGAAAGTCCGTTGGCACACCAACACGGAGGCAAAAAAATATGCAGATCAATTTAGCAAACACACGGCTTTTTCGCGGAATGGAGCCGTCGGACATTGAGGAAATGCTCGGTTGCCTGCACGCGAAGGAGCACGCCTTTCAAAAGGGCGAGATTATTTTCCCGGAGGGGACTGCCACGGAGCAGATCGGCGTGGTGCTCTCCGGCCGGGTCATCATTGAAATGGGAGACGTGTGGGGCAATAACAGCGTCCTGAGCAGCATCGGCCCCGGCGGCGTCTTTGCGGAGGCGTACGCCTGCGTGCCGGGCGAGCCGCTGATGGTCAACGTGACCGCCGCCGAGGATACGCGAGCGCTGCTGCTGAATATCAGGCGCGTACTGGAACCCTGCGCCAATGTCTGCCCGCGCCATGTACGGCTTGTGCGGAACCTGCTGACGCTCTGCTCGGAGAAAAATTTGCAGCTCTCCCGCCGGGTGCTGCACACCGGCCCCAAGTCCATTCGAAAGCGGCTGCTGTCCTACTTTTCGGAGTGTATCAAGCGCACCGGCAGCTATTCCTTTGATATTCCCTACAACCGCCAGCAGCTGGCGGATTATCTCAGCGTAGAGCGCAGCGCGCTTTCCAACGAGCTGTCCCTCATGCAGCGGGACGGGCTTATCCGGTATGAGAAAAACCATTTTGATGTTATGGAGCAAATTGATGGTTAATGTAAAGGAGGTCGCCGATGAATATCAGAAAACGAACGGGCGAAGTTGTCCCGTTCCAAGAAGAAAAGATCCTGAACGCCATGAAAAAGGCATTTTCCGGCCAAGGGCAGGAGATAGACGACCGGGTGCTCGATGAAATGCTGTCTGTCGTGCTCAAGCGCCTGCCGGAAAACAGTGGGCTGACCGTGGAGCGTGTACAGGATGAGGTGGAGCGCGTACTCATGGAGTGCGGACACTATGAGGTGGCAAAGGCATATATCCTGTACCGTGAAAAGCGCGCCGCCCTGCGCCGCGTCCGCGCAGACCTCGCCCGCGAGGTGGGGGATGATGCCCTTGAGGACCTCCTGCGGCAGATCCAGAAGGATTTCGAGGAAGAGGTTTATCCCCTCAGCGCCTTGCAGCTGAAATTTGAGAGCTTCTGCAAGCCCGCCATGACCATGGAAGCGAAGATGGAAGCCCTTACCAAGGCGGCGGTGGAGCTGACCACAGTGGAGGCGCCCAAATGGGAGTTTATCGCGGCACGGCTTTTGAATCACACCTTTTCCAAGCGCAATGCCTCGCGGTGGACAGAGCGCGGTGTGAAAGGCCTGTATGAAAAGCTCCGCTATCTGACGGATAAGGGGCTGTACGGCGACTATATCCTCGCCCGCTATTCCCGTGAGGAGATCGACACTGCGGAGGGCTTTCTATGCCCGGAGCGGGACACACTGTTCACCTATTCCGGCCTTGACCTGCTGCTCAAGCGATACGTCATCCAGTCCCGCAGCCGTGAGCCGTTGGAAACGCCGCAGGAGATGTTCCTGGGCATCGCGCTCCACCTTGCCATGAACGAGGCCTCTGACCGCATGGGCTGGGTCAGGCGGTTTTACGATATGCTCAGCCGCATGGAGGTCACCATGGCCACCCCCACCATGTCCAACGCGCGAAAGCCCCATCACCAGCTTTCCAGCTGCTTTATCGACACGGTGCCGGACAGTCTGGACGGCATCTACCGCTCCGTTGACAATTTTGCAAAGGTGTCCAAGTTCGGTGGAGGCATGGGGCTGTACTTTGGCAAGGTACGGGCCACCGGCAGCGCCATTCGGGGCTTTCAGGGGGCGGCGGGCGGCGTCATCCGCTGGATCCGGCTGGTGAACGACACTGCCGTTGCCGTGGATCAGCTGGGCATGCGGCAGGGCGCAGTGGCGGTCTACTTAGATGCGTGGCACAAGGATCTCCCTGAGTTTTTGCAGCTGCGCACCAACAACGGCGACGACCGCATGAAGGCGCACGACGTGTTTCCTGCCGTGTGCTATCCCGATCTGTTCTGGAAATTGGCGGAGAAAAATCTTGACGCGCCGTGGCATCTCATGTGTCCCCACGATATCCTCACCGTCAAGGGCTACGCGCTGGAGGACTATTGGGGCGAGGAGTGGGAGAAACGGTATCTGGACTGCGTCAGTGACCCCCGCATCGAAAAGCGCACCGTCACCGTCAAGGACATCGTGCGGCTGGTGCTGCGCTCGGCGGTGGAAACCGGCACGCCCTTCGCCTTTAACCGCGACGCCGTCAACCGCATGAACCCCAACGGCCATGCGGGCATGATCTACTGCTCCAACCTCTGCACGGAGATCGCCCAGAATATGGCGCCCATCGAGCATATCAGCACCTCGGTGCGGACGGAGAACGGCGATACGGTGGTGGTGACGGTCACCCGCCCCGGCGAGTTCGTGGTCTGCAATCTGGCCAGCCTCTCCCTCGGAAATCTTCCCGTGGAGGATGATGCCTACATGGAGCGCACGGTGGAGACGGCGGTGCGGGCACTGGACAACGTCATCGACCTCAACTTCTACCCGCTGGAATACGCCCGGCTCACAAACCACAAATACCGCAGCATCGGCCTTGGCGTCAGCGGCTATCACCACATGCTGGCAAAGCGCGGCATCCGCTGGGAGAGCGAGGAGCATCTCGCCTTCGCCGACGCGGTGTTTGAGCGCATCAATTATGCCGCCATCCGGGCGGACACGGCACTGGCACGGGAAAAGGGCTGCTATGCGCTGTTTGAGGGCAGCGACTGGCAGACCGGCGCGTATTTTGAGAAGCGGGGCTACGCCTCCGACAAGTGGCGGGAGCTTGCCGAAACGGTGGCGGCGCAGGGGATGCGCAACGCCTACCTGCTGGCCATCGCTCCCACCTCCAGCACCTCCATCCTCTCCGGCACTACGGCTGGGATCGACCCTGTCATGAGGCGCTTCTTTTTGGAGGAGAAAAAGGGCAGCATCCTGCCCCGCGTGGCCCCGGAGCTGTCGCTGGATACCTGGTGGTACTATAAGGCGGCTCACCTCATCGACCAAAGCTGGTCGGTACGGGCCGCAGGCGTGCGCCAGCGGCACATCGATCAGGCGCAGAGCATGAACCTGTATATCACCAACGACTACACCATGCGGCAGGTACTGGCGCTGTATCTGGATGCGTGGCGCAGCGGCGTCAAGACGATCTACTACATCCGCAGCAAGTCCCTTGAGGTGGAGGACTGCGAAAGCTGCGCGTCATAGGGAGGAGCAGTACCATGGCAGAACTGAAGAAAAAGCCGCTTTTTAATCCGGAGGGAGACATCGACGTGCGCCTGCGGCGTATGATCGGCGGCAACACAACAAACCTCAACGATTTCAACAACATGAAGTATCCGTGGGTCAGCGACTGGTACCGGCAGGCCATGAACAACTTCTGGATTCCGGAGGAGATCAATCTCTCGCAGGATGTGAAGGACTATCCCCGCCTGCTGCCGGCCGAGCGCACGGCCTACGACAAAATTTTAAGCTTTCTCGTCTTTCTGGACTCCATCCAGACGGCGAATCTGCCCAACATCGGCGCGTATATTACCGCCAACGAGGTCAATCTCTGCCTGTCCATTCAGGCGTTTCAGGAGTGCGTCCACTCCCAGAGCTACAGCTATATGCTCGACACCATCTGCTCCCCCGTGGAGCGCAACGACATCCTCTACCAGTGGCGAACGGACGAGCATCTGCTGCGCCGCAACACCTTTATCGGGAACTGCTACAATGAGTTTCAAGTGAAGAGGGATTCCTTCACGCTTGTTGCTTTTCAAAAAGAATGAGAAAACTTTTCATAAAGAATGAGAAAAGCGTGTTGCGATTTTGCAACAAAAGTTCAAAAACAAAAAGGGCGTTTACGAAGGTTTTAATGCCTTGTAAACGCCCTTTTTAATGCCTAAAAATTAGGCTTTTTGTGCCTGTTGCCGTGCTCTTCGACAATCAGGTCTGCGCCCGTTTTGCGCTGTGGATTTGGGACATACTCTAAAACATCTGAAACGTTACACTCGAGCACCTCGCAAATACGATCAAGATGCTCCAAGTTTACCCGGTCCGTTAGTTCATTGTAAAGTTCATTGATTGTGGCTCTTCGTATGCCCGTCTTTCTAGCAAGATCCGCTTGTGTCCACCGACGCTCACCGAGCAATTTTGACAGATGGTTTTTGATCATCTGATCGCCCCGCGTATTATAATACGCGATTTCGTTCTTATTATCCGATATACGGACTAAAAGTACGAATATCGTACAAGGCGATGTTAATAATTACGGATGATTATTTCCTTAAAGAAACCTTGGTTTTTCCCAACTCCGGACAATATTTCCCTTCGTGCAGTGGCTTTTATATCACACCAGTCATATAACTCCCGAATACGCGGATCGTCGTTGTACGAAAGCACAAACCGGCCCTTGAGCTCTTTAAGATTTGCGGCCAGCCGCAAGTGGTCTTTCCATCCGAACGTACCTTCATAGTTTTTCTCAGTTCCAAGATATGGAGGGTCCAGATAAAATAAGGCATCCGGCCGATCATAGGTTTTCAAAATGGGTTCAAAATCACGGTTTTCAATTTTGACGCCTTTCAGCCGGAGCTGCACTTGCTTCAGATAGTCAATAGAACATCCGACTCCCTTGCCCGAAGTTGCAAAGGTTTTTTGGTTATTTCCAAACGAATTTTTGAGCACGTAGAAAAACCGTGCCGCCCGCTGAATATCTGTGAGCCCATCAGTATTCAACTGATCCATGGCAGTGAAGAATATCTCACGCGCGGAAACAAGCCACTCCAGCTCTTCCTGGAGGGCAGCTCTGTGATATTTGATGCACCGGAATAAATTGACCAGCTGCCCGTTTCTGTCATTGATGACTTCGAGCTGGCCGGGACGTTTTTCACGTCCGAAAAACACCCATCCAGCACCAAAAAACACCTCGATATAACGGCCCACACCGTCCTGCGGGAAGAGCGCAATAATCTCTTGACGTAGGGCGCGTTTGCCGCCGATCCAACCGATTGGACTATTCATAGCAATCCACCTTATATAATTGTGGGCGATCAGATGAATCACTACATTTTCACTTGTATCCTCTGTCACGCATTGGGAGGAACGCTGCTGGTATGTGTCGATACTTTGGCCGATTCGTCAACGGTATCCACTACATCTTCCAGCACAATTTCTCCGAAGTCGGGATTCTGAATTCTCTTGATGAAGTCACTTGTATAGTTTGCGCCGCGCGAAATCACAATGCCGGTGAGCAACGTCCCCAGCCAGGAGACTGCGAACGAAATGCCGACGAGGGAATACACATCCACGCCCGCCGCAAAGCTTATGAAGACAGCGATCAAGATGGCCGCCACCTGCGTGGCAAAGGTTTTGTACTGCTTGTCTTCCAGCATTTTAATAATAGTCTTCACATACTGGATGAGCGCCTCAACAGTGATCGCCAGTATAAGAATAAGTACGATTGTCTGCATAAACTACCTCCGAAATAAAAATATTCAAACTTTAGAACAGGCCACGCCGATCTCCTGGGCCAAAGCCTGCAGGCGTGCGGCGTCGCCGCCGGAAATGGGGCCAACTGTGAAAGAACCCATGCAGCGCACGCCCATATCTTTTGCCAGGGCGAGCACGCGCTCAGCATCGCCGCGGGAGACCGAACCGAGCTTATAAGACGGAAGGCCAGCCATAGGATCAGCAGCGGTCAGGCCGTAGTGCTCCGCAATCACCTGCGCTTCAGCCACAGCCAGCTCCGCCCGTCGGGCCGAGTTGTCCAAAAACGCGCAGTCTTTGGGGTTAGTATGGAAGCCATGCTCCAGCAGGAAAACATCTTGCACATTGCCGGAAGCCACAGCTGCACGAATCACACCGTAATAGTCCAGTGAGCTGTAGCCCGGATATTTGCGGGTCCAAACGCCGCCAGACGCGCCGGAATAGCTGGACAGCTTCGTACCCATAAGCCCGGCCACTGTAGATGCCAGCTTCCGGCCCAGGACTGCGGAATTAGGGCGTTTAAGGCTGCGAATCACAGTCACCCAGGAAGTCCCAGCGTTGCCGCTTGCGTCACTGTGCAGGCTCAGAAAGAGCGTTGCACCCTTCGTTATCGCCAGTCTACCGCGGGCGTCCAGAGAGGGGTTCTGCGTGGCGGTGGTACGTGTCAGATACACCTCTGCACCGTATTTTTCCAGTTCCACCTTGAGACGCTGTGCAAGGTCGAGGGTCATGTTGCCCTCGTAATAGTCTGCAGCGGCGCCTTTGTTATAGTTTTGGGTATGCCCTGGATCGAGCACAACGACAAGTTTACTCATTCTTCAGCCCCTCCAGTTCTTCTTTTAGCAGCGCGCCCATCTCTTCGGATGCGCCCTCTTCGTCGATTAATACTTTTTCAGCATCCATCTTTCAATAAACCTCCAAAACAAAAGTTTAAGCAGCCGGGACGGACTGCAAGGGTTTTCGGCGCTGCATCCAGCGCAGCGCCTTGCGTAATTCGTGTAATTCATTGTGTACATAGATGCGGGCTGTGACTTCCACGTCCTTATGCCCGAGAACTTTTGCGATGCTATAAATATCCACGCCATGGCGGCGCAGATAGGTCCCATGTGTGTGCCGCAGCTCGTGGGCTGTAAGGCGCGGCATGTTTTCATGCCTTTGTGCCATCCGGTCCATTTCCGTCTTGAGCCTGCGGCTCCAGGTGTCCGGGCGCATCAGCCCGCCATCCGGGCCCGGAATCAGATATGGGCTGTCTGGATATCTCTGCCGCAGCAGTTCCACAGCTTGCAGAGCGCGGTTTGACAGAGGATTTGTGCGATAGCTCAAAGACTTCGGTGCGGCTGTCTCCGGGGCTTGTCCGCGAGGTTTTCGCACGGTGCGGGCGACGCTGTAAACATGCCGTCGGGTGTCGAAATCCGACTTGAAAAAACCCAGTAGTTCGCCCCGGCGCACGCCGGTTTCCAGCGCCAGGACCACCTCCGGCATGGTCTGAAGGAACCAGGCGGAGGCGATCTCGATTTCTGCATTTGAAAACACCTCCTTGACACGCGGTGTAGCTGTGCTCTCGATTTTTACCTTGTGGGCCGGATTATGCTCGCACAGGCCATTCTCGACCGCTGTATCAAATATCCCGTTGAGGCACATTTTAATTTTGCTGCAGACAGACTTTGACAGGTGAGATACACTGTTATAGAACGCCTTGATGTCCATGGGGGTTATATCCATCATGACGCAGCTCCCCAGTGCCGGGAGAATGTGCCGCCGCACTGTTATTTCATAAGTGGTCGTATAAGCGGTGGGCGTGACGTCCGGCTTCTTGTACACGTTCAGCCAGCGGGCGGCCCAACCGCCCAGGGTGAGTATGTCGGCCTGCTTCTCCGGCGTGCCATGGCTTTCCAGCCATCGCTCTGCGCGGTTTTTTGCCTGGGCCGTTGAACGGCCATAAAATGCCTTTTTAATAGGGGTATTATCGGCTTTAAAACCGATGGTTACAGCAATCTTTTTTAGCTTTTTTGCACTCATAGCTTCGCCCTCCATAACATTTTTTCATAATTATAGAGAACGTTTTTTTGCATGTCAGGATTTTGGAATTGAGCTTGCTTACGGTGCTAATTTTGCGCTGCGCAGCTGGGGTGGCAGCGCAACACACAATCACGGCGGTAATACTGGCGAAACAGGACTTACCAGCTCACAAAATGGCCCGCATGTGCACTACTATGCAACGAACCCGAACAGCCAAGGTAATTCTTACTTCGGACCCGGTATTGCAGGCTCAAGTGAACATGGGCCTAATGCGAGTACAGATTCATCTGGCGAGGGAGAACCGCATCACCATACTATAAGCGCTGCCGGCCATATGCCGCCCTACCTTGCGCAAAACATCGTGGTGCGGGCTTTGTAAGGCTCGCACGCTTACGGTGCTAATTTTGCGCTGCGCAGCTGGGGCGGTACGGCGCAAGCAACAATACACGCTCACAATCTGCCAGCAAGCGCAATTACGTTTGTATCCCGCACCGCTGAGCAATGGTCTATTGGGGTTTGGGATTCCCACGGTGCGGGCTACGGTGGAGTACCGTTGGATCAGCAGGGCGATGATCTATACGGACAGGCAATATCAACACTGCCTCCATATTTCGCACAGAATATCATAGTGCGCGCACTATGATATTTTGGCCTATATACGGATTCATAATGTCCATAGGCTTGGCCGCAGAAGTACGCTTGATTCCTGTCCCTCCTTCATAAGTCGGCCAACTTCCGCTGACTGTGTCCCAACCGTCACCTTTAAACCCTCCAAGCCCCGTATATGTACCTCCCGAACTGCTGGAACCAGCCCAGCCCACCCACTCATGCCCGTGTGCCGCCACCTCATTTTCTGCTTGTGTATGCGTGGTGTTTCCGCCCGTTCTGAGGAGTAAAAAATTAGCACCGTAAGCGTGCGGGTCTTACAAAGCTCGCACGATGATATTTTGTGCAAAGTAGGGCGGCATGTTATTATGCGGTTCGCCTCCGCCTAGAGTACGTGTGGCCCATTCAAAGGTGACACGATATCCGTTTTCACCGCCGAGCAATACTTCTGCACCGGAATCGCTGAGGACAATGAAGCGGTCGCCGTTTTGCGTACCGAATTGATGCACGGGGAGTTCCTGAAGTGTCAGCATATGGGCAGCTTCTCCACCAATTGACCTCAAGGGAAAATTAGCACCGTAAGCATACGGGCCTTATAAGGCCCGCACAATGATGTTCTGAGCAAGGTAGGGGTTTGTAATATCCATCGCTTGACCGCCACCACGATTCCCTACAGAAATATTCACAGGCTTTGTGTTGTTAGTAGTTGGCTCTATGAGCACGGACACTGTTGAGGCACCAGAGCTTGCGTCCCAGGTGTACACTCCATTTCCATTCGTTACCGGATGGTTGTGCGCAACGAGTTCATTTAAAGTCATGAGATGCTTGAAGCTGCCACCTGTAGCCCCGCGCTGAAAATTAGCACCGTAAGCTAACGGGAAGCGTTCAGCCAATTTTTTGCAGTTAAAAAAGCCGTCTGCCGCGCCGGAACTGAGTGAATCACCGATTTTAGCATAGAGCACTGCGTATACGGTTTTACTGAGATCATCATTGAAATTGACGCGGGCGAAGGCCTTGCTGTTTACTCCGCCCGTGTAGGTGATAACATTCGGCGAGTACCACCACTCCCCGATGCCCGGCATGCTTTCTTCCAGCGCAGAGAGCCGGTTCCTCATGCTTGCCAGCATGGTCATCAGAGCCTCCAGCGTTGCCGGAGAAGACGGCAATGCAGGGAGTGACGCCGGAGCGGTGAAGGGAACCGTTACCGCCGCGCCATCGCCATTTTTCTGCAGGTAATTGGACATATCAACAGTTTCGGCAGCGTCCTCCGCCCGCTGCGCGGCAGCTTCAGCTGCTGCCTCGGACTGTGCGGCAGCGGCGGCGCTATTTGCCGCTGCGGTCTTGCTGGAGGCTGCATTGGTCTCAGAGGTCTTTGCCGCAGCTGCACTGTTTGCTGCGGCGGACTTGCTGGAGGCCGCGTTCGTTTCCGACGTGGCGGCAGCGGCAGCGCTGTTCGCCGCCGCGGTTTTACTGGATGCAGCATTGGTTTCTGAAGTCTTTGCTTCAGACGCGCTGCTTGCCGCAGCGTTCTTGCTGGCGGCCGCGGCATTCTCAGACGCCTTTGCCGCTGCAGCGCTCGCAGCTGCCGCTTCGGCATCGCCCTCGATCTGCTCCACCAGTACAGCAGCCTGTTCCACATCCCCAGCCACCGCCTGCTGTGCCTGCTGCGCCTGCTGTGCACTCTGTGCGGCGGCATCCTGTGCATCTTCTGCGCGCGATGCATCCGCAGCGCTCTGCGCGGCGGCATTTTCGGCGTTGTCTAGAAGCCCCTGCATTTGTTCCAGCGTATTCTCAAACACATTTTTCGGAGGCACAGCAGTACCCTCGACGCTGGCGGCAAACTGCAAGCCGTTCGACTGCAGCTTGATGATTTCCTCACCCGTGGAGGACTTGGCCACAAACTGCACATCCAACTGTCCGGCATACGCAGTGAAATCCGCCTCCACAGGCCAGGTAATAATAATCTGCCCTTCATTGTCGGGATCTACGGAAACCCCCAGCTGCTTGTTTATAAGGGTCATATAGTCCGGATGGGAAGCGCGCACATACCAGGTCATCGCGGACAGGTCGTGCCCGTCGTGATAGCGTGGGCCGGTGACATCGTAGACCTCCGCGCGTGCTTCGCCTTGTGTATGCAGGCCAGCCTCCGGCCCAAAGTACACATATTTGTCTTTGAACTCAATCGAAATAGCCATAAGAACCTCCAAGAAATTGTTCAGACAACGGAGCCGGTGAGTTTGGTCCATTGGCTGTCCCTTGTAGTCCGGACAAGCAAAGTCCCCTGGGTGCTGTAGGAAAACACAAGGTCCGCATAGTTTCCCGCAAGGTTGTCCACTTGTCCGGCCCGTGTTGCAAAATCTGCGTTTTTAGCCGTTTCAGCTGCGGCTGCATTCTCAGCTTGAGCCGCAGTCTCTGCGCTCTCCGCGCTCTTTGCAGTTTCGGCAGTCTCAGCGCTTTTCGCCGTATCCGCCGAACCCGCGCTAGCGGCGGTGTCTGCCTTTGTGGCCGTCGCTGCTTTTCCGGCGGATTCCGCATATCCCGCCTCGGATGCATAGGCGGCCCGTGCGGCGCTGTCCGCGTAGATGCTCTGCGCAGGCGCGCCCACCGGATATTCCACCACATAGGTGCCGCTGTCCTCAATGATCCGCACACGCTGGCCGGCAGCGAACCGCACGGCCGTGTTGCACTTGTAATGCTTCAGACTTTCCGTTTCCGCCCCGTTGAAGATGAGCGCGATGCCGTCCTCGTATACAGTACCCACCGTGGCGAAGGACTGGCCGGGCGGGTCTGGCTGTACGATGGCTTGCTGCTCCTGATACGTCTCCAGGATCATAGATACACCACTCTCTTTCCTGTATGGGTCATTTTGTACGGCTGTTCCAGCTCCAACCGCCAGCCTGTCTCTTCGTACAGCGTGCTCTCACTATCCCGCACCAGCTCCACCAGGTCAAAAACAGCGTGCCGCCCGCTGGGGCCGGTGTAAAATGTGCGGGTCTCCGTGGACTGCAGGCTTTTAAACCGCTTGTTGTCCGCATATGCCTGCAGCTCCGCCTGAGATGCAATGTTGTCCAGCTTCTCATAGGACACGACCCGCCGTCCCAGGTTCACGGTGGAGAAAACGCTGTCCGGCCTGTCGTTGACCGATACGGCCCGCATGGACGTCTCCAGATCCGGGTTATCCACTTCCGCGATAAAGACGTTTGGATGGTCGAACAGATCCACCGCCTGCGTCCACTCAGGGTATTGGATGGAATACTCACCATCCCGATACGTCACGGATATCGCATCCGCGGACGGCATGCGGAACGCACTGCAGTGTACTGTGCCGCCGCCGTCCATCCAGATGCTGTTGTAGTTGATCTCCGCCGCCAGGGCGTTGATGATCGTGAGGCGGTCTGTGCCCGGCTCCCAGTCCTCCCGGTCCGCCTGCAGCGTGGCGGTGTTTGCCTCCACGAAAAAATCCATGATGCCGGATTCGACCAGCAGTGCCTGGATGGCTGCCGTGTACAGCGTACCCTTTGCCAGATGCAGCCGCGTCTCTATCTTCGAGGACATGGCAAGATAGGTCAGGTCATAGGCTGTAAGGCTCACCACAGGCCGCATGCCGTCGTGTTCCGTGTATGCATCGGTAGGGATATACTTGCCAAGCGGCCGTCGCACGCCGTCGATGGTGAGGACCGGCTGGATCACGTCCGTGAGGTAGTTGACGGCGCTGTTTTGCGCAAACTTGCCGCTGAGCGCCCATTTCACCGCAGCGTCCGCCGTCACTGAAATGGCCGCGCCGCCGCCTTTGAACGCGGTAAGCCGTGAAAACTCCACGTTATCCCGCAGCACAAGATATTCCACCGATACGTTACTCATAGCTGATCTCCTGCCTGTGATCTGTCTCGACAACCGTGAACTGTACATCCCGTGCGCGGCCATGGGCCGCCTGGATGTTTCCCAGCACCCCGATCACAACATCGCCCCAGCAGTCTTTGTAAACTACGGCAGAGCCCAGCAGGCCGCGCAGGGCATCCATCTGTGCGGCGTCCCGGAGCGTGAAAGCGAAGTCGTGGCTGGCGTCTTCCATGCCGCATGTATACGGCTCGGGTTTTGTACGGCCGTAGTAGTGTACGTAGTCCACCTGTGCGCTGTAGCTTCCGTCATGTGCGGGGCGTTCGCCCCGGCGCAGCCGCAGCTTCAGCCAGGGCGCGCCATCCTCAACGGCCCCCAATACGGCGTTTTCGATTGCCAGAAAGGCGTGGATGGGCGCGCTGTCGCCGTAGTATCCCTCCGGCGTGACGCCACGCACAGTATACACATGCTTTCCGGTGCACAGGCGGTCTGTGATCCCGCTGCCCGCTGAGCGTGCAATGGGGACACCGTCCCGCAGTATGAAGTATTCGGCGTATTCGGTGGCCGTTTCCCAGGATATTTCAATGGCGCTTAAACGGGCATTGAAAGCTGCTTCAATAGTTGGCCCGGGAACGTTCAGAACGGTAATGGAGCCGACAGCCGGAGCGGATTCCACGCCGAACACTGTCTTTATCGCCAGCTGCACAGGGTATGTCCCGTCCTGCAGAAAATACGGCATGCGGAACTCCTTGGCCGTGCTGTGCATCCAGCCGGTGTCGTAGTCCCCAATCTGGATACGCACGCCTTGCTGGTCCGAAGACTGCCAGCGGATGGTGGGGCGCGGTTTTGTGTCCGTGTATACGATGACGGGCACAGCCGGAGCCCGGCGGATGATGATGGTCGCCGCGGCGCTGTAGGAGCCCCACACACCATCGCCGTTTTTGGTACGGACACGCCACATGAGCGTACCCTGTGCAAACTGCCCGACGGGTGTTGCGAAGCTGGAGGCGTCGGTCTCTGCGGTGCTGAGTGTGGTGTACTGTCCGCCCATGTTGGAGCTGGTCTGCAGCTCGTAGGCGGTCTGCGCCGTGCCGGTGGATATCTCATGCCGCCACACGAAGGTGACGCCCTGAGTATCTTCCACAATAGCGCCCACAGGGGAGACGCACACAGGCGTGCTCAGCGCGTCCTGGGTGTTGACATGTATCCACTCGCTGACTCCTGCAGCGCCGGTGTTGGCTGTCACCTCTACCTGCCACTCAATATCGTCCGCAGTGAATGTATTTGCCGGGAAGTCGTGCCAGGTCTGCGCACCGCTGATGGTGACACTCTTGACGTCCTGCTGTCCCTGTGTGCGGTAGCGCAGCACGGCCGAAGTCTGGACGATCTCGCCGGGCGCATCCTCGGCTCCCTCCGCTGTGACAGACCAGCCGAAGCGGTTGACCTGGTGCTTCAGCACGCGGCCGCCGTCCGCCGGATACAAGTCTGCGGGCGTGACCGGCAGTTCCTTGTTGTTGAAGGTGGTCCAGCTGCTTGCAGTGGTCCCGCCGCTGGTATCCGTTACCTCGACCTGCCAGTCGATGTCCCCGGCGGGAAGCACACCCGCGGGGATCGTGTAGCCTTGTGTGGCGTTGTTGATGGCATATTCTGTGTACGCCGGAGCACCGTTTTTCCTCCAGCGCAGCTTTGCCGATACTTGCCGGATGGAGCCGGACAGGTCGTCCGGCTTCGTGTAGCTCAGGCCCCACGAAAAGTTGACGGCAAAGCCCTTGTAGGTCGTGGCCCGGCTGGAAGGAGTCAGATCTGTCAGCCGGACAGCCGTGCTTTGGAACTGCACCGTGGCATACCCGCCGCTCGCCTGTGCGCCGGAACTGGACGTGACCACGACCTCCCACTCCATGCCGGGGTCGGCAGCGTTGGGAACAAGCCCTGTGTCGAAGTCAATGTATGTGTTGGGTCCGGGCACACGGACGGAAGTCCATGCGCCGGAGCCTTTTGCCCGATACTTGAAGTCCGAATACGCTATGGTGAGCGTTCCATTGATGGGTTTCTCCGCCGTGACATTCCAGGAAAAACGATGGTAAAATCCTTTTTTGATCGTCGTGTTGGCTGGGGAATAGCCGGATGGCGTTATCTTGCCCGCATGGGTCTGGATCGTCGCATAGGGCACATGGTCCGAGCCGTCCACCCAAAATTGGGCAGCGCCTGTCTGGTTCTCGGTCGTAATGCCGATCTGGCACGAGAGATTGCCAGCGCCCCTTACCCCGCCGGAGGTAATCTTCCATTCGGGGCCGTTCCAGCTCGGGCCTGCAATTTGACCAAGGATCAGGCTGAGGGGGTACGGCGCATGGCAGTACACTGCAAGTACGGATGCGGAATCAAGGACCTCGCCGGAAGGCACCGGAGACTTATCAAAAAACAGCCAGCCCCAGTCCGCCTTGTCTGCACCCAGGTTGTCGATGCGCAGCTCACCCACACCGCCGGACAGATTCTTCAGATTTTGTGAACTGTTGCAGTATACGGTATACTGTCCCATGTATCAACGCCTTCTTTCTACCGCCGTGCCAGTCCCATGCGGACGGTCATTTTCTCGTTTTCGAGCATTCGTTTGATGGCCACATACGTTTCAATGTCATCCACCTTGAAGATGTTCTGGCTGTTGTCCACGAAAGTGGTGCCGCCGCCCTGCGCGGATATTAAGGCGCGGGACTGTTCGGCGGTATAGACCGCCTCGCCGCCCGCAAAGCGCATCAGCTCCGGCCCGTTTTCGCCAACCCAGCGCCAGCCGGGAGTGGCGGAACGAGTGCCGCGGGCGTAGCCCGCGCCGCCGACCTGCGCCTGCAGCTCGCCCATGCTGGGCACCTGTATCGTACCTGTGTTGATCATGGGCACGCCGCGGATCGCGCTGATCAGCATGGCGATACCGGAAGTCACCAGGAATACAGCAGCGCCCACCATCAGCAGGTCCGCCGCCAGCATGACGAACTGGGAGCCGGCCGCGGCTGCCGTTGGCCCTGCGGCGGCCAGCGCTTTCGTGGCTGAAGCAGTGCCCGTGGCCACGATACGCATGCCCAGGGCCGTTCCCGTCGCCTTTACAGCGATCAGCGCAAGCCCGCCGCTGACGAGCACCACCGCCGGATTCAGCTCCGACAGAAACCCGATGACGTCCGCACCTACGCCGATGATGTCGCCTGCCGCGTCCACGATGGCCAGGATCTGGTCTTCGTGGTCCAGCAGCACCTGAGCGAACGTCGTCTTAATTTTCGTCTCGATGGGCTCGATGCTTTTCGCCAGCTCCACATATCGCAGCTGCAGGTTGTAGTTGGCCTTCTCGGCCTCGATCATATCGGAGTTCCCGGCCTTGTAGCTTTCCCACAGTTCGTCCAGCCCTTCCTTGCGCAGCGTCTGCAAAGCAAGGTTCTGGCGGCTGGCCTCGGAGCGTGTCCGGCCCAGACGTTCGTTGAATTTCTCCACATCCACGCCCAGGCGGCCGAGCAGCTCGGAGAACTGGCCCGCGGCCTCGCCGGTGGCGATGGTTTCCTGCAGGGAATCGGCCAGGGATTCAATTTTCATAGTTTCCGGGAACTTGACCACCGCGCCCGCCAGCATGTCGATGACCTCATACGCCTTGTCCGCGTCATTGAAGCCGGTGGCAAGGATGTTGGACAGCGCCTCCACCACTTCATTGGTGTCGCCTGTGATGGCATAGAGCTCACCGGCCTTGTTGTGCAGCTGTTCCATGCCCATGCCAGCATCCCTGGCGTTTTGCTCCAGGAAAGAAAGGTCGCGCCGCAGCTCCTTGGTCTGCTCCATCAGTTCGCCGCACTTGCTGATCACCGCGCTCAGCGCATTGCCGGCCAGCGTGCCCAGGGCCACATCGAATGTCTTTGCGCCCTTGCCGCCGTCCTCCATGCCCTTGCCCGCGCCTTTGGCGTTTTTCTCAAGGTCTTCAGCGGAACCGGATGCAGCGTCCATAACGTCCTGTGCGTCAGACAGCGCCGCGCCGAAATCATCGGATTTTTTTGTGTTTTTCTCAATCGAGGCCTGAAGGCTCAGCATGCGTTTTTCCAGCTTCAGAGCCTGGCTGCTGGTCTCGCCGTATTTATCGGCCAGGCGCTCGTGCTCCCGCTCGCAGTTGGAAAGCTCATTCTGCTGATTCACGATCGTGGCGTTAAGGATATCCAGCTCTTTCTGCGCCTCCTCGATGCCCTTTGTGGTCGGTTCAATCTTCCACTTTTCAGCATTTTTCCGCGCTTTTTCCAGTGCGTCATCTGTTTTGGCCACGGCTTTCGCGGAATCTTCAGCCATGCCCTGCACCATGTTTTTGACCTGTTCCAGCGTCTGCTTCACGCGGCTGATGTCAAATTTCAGGCCGAGGATGACGCCGTCATCCGAAGCTGTTGTCGGCACACATATCCCTCCTTGCCATGGCCGCGTCGTATTCGGCCTCGTAATCTACGGGGTCCAGCGCCACAGCGCGTTTGATGTCCGCATACCGCTCCCGCTCTTTGGGGTCGGATATTCCGCGCATGTCCACGCTGCGGTAATAGATCGCATTCTTGATCTGGCTCTCGGGCGGCAGGCTGCGGAAAATGGACATGAACTGCCACCAGTGCATCCGTGCTGTGAAAAGGTCGATGCCCGCGTATACGCGAAAATCCCCCCATATGCGCAGCGCGTCTTTTTTCCAGTCCAGGAGCCGTTCCGGCGGGGCCGGTTCATCCCCGCGGGGCGGATCGCCGCAAAAATAGAAGTCGAGCACTCCCTGGAAGTGCCCGGCTTCGTTCTGTGGTATTTCACGGAATGTATTGAGCAGGATAACGTCGAACTGTTCTTCCGGCGTCAGGTCAGACGCCAGCACCGTTCCCACATACTTCATCCACCAGGCCCAGTCCGTCGGCACCTTTCGGCCCAGGATCTGGTCCGGCAGCTCCAGAATCGCCGGATACATTCGCAACCGCCTCCTTCAGCTCCGGGACCAGGAACTGGTCCACGATCTCCCGGCGTCCTTCCATGACCTCGCCGTAAATGTACGCACAGAGGCTGATGTGTTCGTTGATGTTCTCCGGGCGGCCGTCAAAGATCTCCCGGTATTCTTCAACGCCCAGCGTGCCTTCGATGAAAGCGCGGCACATGGACACGGCGTCCGAAAATTTTTCCAGCGCCTCCTGCGCCATGGAGGAAGCGCTCCGGCCGTCCGGTCCGCCCGGCTTCAGCTTGGCGTCCATCGCGCAGAATGCCTGCGCAGCCTGAAGCACGCGGGGAAAATCCCGCGTGACGCCCTCCAGCATCCGTTTGTCCGAGATATCGCACGGGTATGCGCGGCCGCAAATGGTGATCTCGTGCTTTTTGGCAAACTCGAACCCCGCGCTCATTTCGCAGCCACCTCGGTGGAAGCCGCAGCCGCTTCGGGTTGAAACGTGGGCGTGCCGTCCTCACCGATGGTGACGGTCCCTTTTTTCGGGGTGCCAAGGATCTTGAGGCCGAAGCTGATGTTTTCACGGTTTTGGGCGTCGCCGGAGCCATCGTCCGTGATGGACAGCACGCCCTCGCCCTGCCGGCCGTTGGGCTTGCCGCTGCCCATATTGTCATAGCACTCAATGAACTTGACTTTCCGCTTGTCGAGATCGTACAGGCGGTCCATGACAGCGTCCTGCGCGGCGTCGCCAAACCTGCGGAAACCGGTGAAGGTACGGGACACGCTCACGCCTGTGACCTCGCTTTCGGCCACGCCGCGCCCGGCCATGTCGTAGTATTCCTGGCTCTGTTCGTTGATGCTGTTGCCGCGGGATGTGATGCCGGAGGCAACCTCCGCCCATTGGGGCGAATCGTTTGCGCTGAGGTCGATCCACCAGCGGCGGTTGAATGTCTTTGGGGTTATATATGTTCCAGGCATGCTTCGTCACTCCTTTTCGTAAATGAGGGCGCCTTGAATTTTGTAGACGCCATATTGGAAATTTTCGTCCCAATCTGTAAAGGCTCCGTTTGAGGCGGAAATTGAGACAAAAGAAAGGCCGTTCCCGGAAAGAGGGACGCCCTTGCGGTTTTGCAGCTGGACCCAATCCTGCAGCTCTTCCATAAAGTTGCAGTTGTCCAGCCGCATGATATCATCAGCAGTCATGCGGGTGGCGGCAATGATAAAGTTGTATTGCCATGTGGTCGCTCCACGCATATCCTGTTCGATGATGGCAGAACCGGCCGGGAAGATCCCGTACCCCTCGGCATCCGTCTCCAGCTGGTCGGTGCGCGCCTCCAGATCCTTCAGCGCGGGACACTGCGCGAACAGCGCGCGGATGTCGTTTAAAACAGCCATTATGGTCCTCCTAAAATGTTCCGGCGTTCATCCTCAATGATCCGGTCCTTTTCGGCGGCCATGAGGCGCTCAAGCCAGAAAGGACCGGCAAGACGATTGAACGTGGTAGTGTACCGGATATCTTTGTTTGTAACGTGTTTCGGCTTGCGCCCGGCCATGACTTTTCCGAAATACAGATACTTGACATGCGGGCCGCGGATGACGATGCGGCCGTTGGCCGGTTCCTGGCCCTGGGCGATGGCGTTCTCAATGCTGTTGTATGTGCGTTTGGGCACATACTTGGTGATGCGCCGCGCAACATTTTTCACAAGATGCTGCTGGGCGCGTCCGCCTTCTTCAAGCCCCAGGTCTTTCACGAGGCCGTCCAGCTCCGGCAGCTTGACGTCAAGTTCCAGCATGCTCATTCCGTCGTCACCTCACAATGAGGCAGGCCGCCGAATGCACAGTGCACAAGGCTTTTGACGGTCAGGGGCTTGTCTGCAAGCAGCTCACGCTTGCTCTGTGTGTCCGTGACCTCGCCCATACGCTCGCCTTGCACCACGTAGTCCTTTTCCCGTTTTTCGCCCTTGTACTGCTCCGGCAGTTCACCGGGGATGACGATGCTCACGCCGTCCTCTCCGTCCTGCCAGAAGCAGGCGGGGACATACACCCGCGTGTATGCCCCCGGCCCCGTCTGCAGATACAGCGTGCAGCTTGCGTTCGGCGTCAGCATCCGCTCACCCCCCGGTACAGCAGCCCGCTGCGGATGGGGATATATTGGGCGGCGATACGCAGGCAGCGGCGCTCGAAGCTGCCGGATTGCTCGTCATCCTGCTGGATGCTGCGGCTCCATTTGCCCACGCTCTCACTGGTCACTTTGCCGCCCGCCAGAACGGCCGTGTCCTGGGCGTGCTGGGCGTCCGCCAGCGCGCAGTGCGCCATGCGCACGCATTTCGCCAGCGTTTCGTCCTGCTCCCAGGCTCCGTCCTGCAGGCGGTCCAGCGTCAGACTGTGCAGCATGTACTCCGCGCGGGCCAGACAGCCCTCCACGTCCGTCTGCGGCAGCTTGCCGTGGTATATGGAATAGTAGAACTCCTTGTCCGCTACCATGCGTATCCCTCCCATGTATTACTCCGCGGCCGTCTCCGGCTGCTCATCGGGCGCAGCCCCGGCCGGGACGGCAGAAGGTTCTACCGCAGTCTGCACGGCCAGCAGCAGGTCCTGCTTCTTGGCCGCGCCCGTCACGTCGATGCCATGCGCCGCCGCATAGCTGCGCAGCTCCGTCACCGTCATATCCTCCAGCGCCTTTTCCGGTGCCGGAGCAGGGGCGGGGTTCTGTGCTCCCGCTTCCGGTGCGGCCGTCCCGGCCTCCGGCCGGGAAGCCCCGGCCTCGACAGCCGGGGTGCTCTGCGTTTCCTCATGAAAAGTCAAACCTACTGTCCGCATATTTTACGCCCCCGCTTCCGCTGCGCTGTGCAGGTAGATGCCCGCCAGCTTGTTGGCATACACATCCGCGATGCCCACCGTCCGATATCCGAACATGTGGCGGTCGCCGTCCAGGTCGTCCTCCGGCCCTTTGATTTTGGGCACCGTGTGCTTCTGGAACTGGATCAGGGCCGAGGGGTGGATCACCATGAAGTTGATGTTCTTCGCACCCGTGGCCTTCTTGTAACCGCCCGCCTCTTCGCCGGAGGTTTTTCCATCCAGCATGTCGATGGCCGTATAGAACCGGGTCTGCGGCACCAGCGTCTTTGTGGCAAAGCGCGTCAGGATCTCACGGCTCTTTGTGGTGTCCAGGTCAGCGATCATACCGTCCAGCGTCGGCGTGATGAACAGGTGGCGGTTTTCCGTGGGCACCTCATCCTCATCCATTTTTGTGACAGCCGCACGCAGCGCCGCCAGCACCGACGCGCCGTCCTTCAGATCGGCCGCGGTCGCTTTTGAAATACCGCTTTTTCCCGCATAGGATGCGAAGCGGAAAGAGTCCAGTTCCGGCACCACCTTCGTGCGGATGAACTCGCCGGCCAGGCGGGAAAAGGCCACTTTCGCGGTCTCCTGTTCGTCCAGTGCGTCCACATAGAACTTGCGGCCGCGGTCGTAGTTGCACTTTATGGTCTCGTTGGTCATGGTGACGTCGCCCTTGACGTACCCGTCATTGCGGCTGTAGTCGCCCAGCCCCTGCATGCTCAGCATGGGCACGATCAGCTCATTGGCATTCGCGCCCTGCCGCGCCAGCTCCGCAGCGCCGTCCAGCTTGCTGGTCAGCGACGCCAGCTTGTAGATTTCGTCCAGGATGGGGACGAAGGTTTTTGCCAGTGCAATGTTGTTTGCCATATTGTTTTACCTTGCCTTTCTGTGTAGTGTGTGTGATACGGTCAGTCCACGGGCAGATCCGCAGCCTTGCGCATGACGATCTCGTCGGCGGTATATTTCGCCGCGCCCGGCACAGCAGAGGTCCCGGTGCCGGATGCGGGCGCGGGTTCCGCTGCCGCCGGGCCGAACAGGTATGCGTCGCTTTTCTGTACGGCTGCAACGGCTGCCGCGATGTCCGCATCCTGGTTCTTGCTGGCGCGCAGAGCGTCAAGGTCCAGCGCGCCGCGCGCCAGCTTCGGGTTATGCGCTTTTGCGTCGGACAGGGCCTTGTCGATCTTCGCATCGAACGCAGCGGCCGCCAGCTTTTCATCCCGGTCCTTTTCCGCTGCCTCCGCGCGCTGCTTGTAGTCCGCGATCTGCGCCTTTACCTGCTCCGCATCCAGACCTTCAAATTTGCCGATGGCTTCGTTTGCAGCGTTCAGCTGTTCCTGCAGGCCGTCGGCACGTGCCGAGGCTGCGTCCAGGTCCGCCTTTGGAGCGTACAGCTCGTTGATTTTTGCCTCCAGCTTTTCTTCCAGCTCCCCGGTGTAGGCGTCACCCAGCAGCTCTTTGGCAAATTCCAGTGCCATGTTTCAATCTCCTTCCTTTTGAATACAATATATTTGTGCATAACAAAAGGACCCCCGTGAAGGGGTCCTTCAGCTATCTTTTTAGGGGCGTTTTATGCCCGTTTTTATACCGTTGAAAACGGCCATTATTTCCGTTTCTCCAGCAGCGCCAGTATTTCCTCAATGGATATCGGTTCCGGCTGCGGATGCTTCTTGATGATGGCGTCGATGTCCTCGCCGTCAAATACGGCCCGCAGCTCGGCCATGTATTCTTCCACGCTTCCTTTGTAGTCGCGCAGACTGGTGAAATTCCGGCCGAACCGTTCCCGGTATTCCTTATGCAGAGCATCTGCGTTATGTTCCTCCATATATTGGACTTCATAACTGCTCAAAAATCGTTCGCTGATTATCACCGGTTCCGCACCGTCGGGGCGTTTCTTGCGTCGTATTTCCGATTTGCTCACTTTGCGCGCCTCCTTAGAATAGAGATATATACGCCGCCCACAGCTCCGGCCACGCTGCCTTCACTATCTTCAGTTCCGGGCTGTTCTGTGCCTCCAGTACGAATAACTCCGCAAATATTTCCAGCGCCCGGTTATCCTCTCTGGCTGCCCAGTAGCTCTTCGAGTGTCCGCTTCCCTCAAATAGCTCGCCGCCGCTTAGAGCGGAAAAAATATCTTTCGTTGCGAGCTGTTTAATGGCGGGAGCGATTCTCTGAAACAACTCCATGCGTTCTTTCACGTCCTGCACCGCATTTTCGATAGCCATTCGGAACCTGCGATTCTCATGTGACCGCATGTTCAGCACGTCGGCGCGGTGCGCCGTCTCGTGGAGTGCCACATCGTCAAAGTCCAGTCCATCGAAGCCCTCGGCTTTGGGGTTATACAAAATTGCATCCTCTGTTTCCGAATACGCAACGGCATGATGCAAGCCAGGGTCCATCCGGTACTCCGTGGGGTTGGCACGGTTGTAGTAGTCTAAGTACATCTTAACGCGGTCCGGTGCATCCGTCAACGTGTCGAGGTATTCCAGATGCCTGCGCCGGGCGGTGTCGATGTCCAGTGTGCCGTCCCTGCGCTTCAAGCTGCCCGCAGGCTGCGGCATTTCCAGCGTGCCGTCCGGTTTCAGCGCCCGGCCCAGCCCAGCCGCCCGCAGCCGCTCCGGCGCGGTGCGCAGCCCGGCCGCAGCCGAAAACCGCTTGTATTCCGCATTCAGCTGCCGCAGGAGGATGCGGCTGCTGCGCAGCTCTCCGCTGCCCAGCTTGCCCTCCTCCTGCGCCGCGGCAATACGGTCCTTGCACTGCCGGATGCTGTTCTCCAGCGCCTTCTGCTGCTGTGTGGCTTCGTACTGGGTGTAGTGCCTGCCCTCGTAGGTGACGCCCTTCGCGTTTTCCCGCGCCATCTCCGCCAGCTGTTCCTCCGTCCACTGGGGACTGTCCACGCCCAGCTTGATGGGCCAGGCGATGTGCTTGCAGCTCAGCGTGCCGATGCGCCGCTGCAGGCGGCTGTTCAGCCGCTTGTATTCCTTATCGCTGTACTGCCGCCCCTGATAGGGCTCATGGTCCGGCGCGCTGGCGCTGTGCGCGCTGATCTCCCAACCGTCGCACCCGCCGTCGTCGTGGTGCTTCTCGTTGATGGCCGTGGTCATTTCGCCCATCTTCGCCATAATGGCGCGCTGGGCCATGAACTCCACGGAAAAAGTGCGCCCGTCCGAGCGTTCGATGGTGCGGATGCCCCGCTGCCACAGCCGCAGCGTCGCCCGCCGCACTGCTTCCTCCGGTGTCTTTGCGCCGCTGGAAACCTGGCGGAATACATAGTCCATCGTGCGCCGGTATACATCTTTAATCGGGTACACACGGCCGTCCACATCCGCAGCGGCCAGCTGGCCCAGCACGTTGGCCACCTCCTTGCGCGTTACCTTGACGTAGGCCTCCGCGATATTCCGCAGGCTCTCGTTTTCCTCCAGTGGTGCGGTCTTTTCCGCCGCCCAGCGCATCAGCTGCTCCACTGCATCGTCGGTGAGGTCTGCCTGCCTGCGCAGCGTGTCCGCGATCACATCGTCCGCGCCCGCAAGGCTTTTTGCCAGCAGAAGCTTGTATTCATCACCGGACGATATCTGTCCGGCGGCGGTAATGCACCGGCACAGGTCGCGCAGCAGCTCCTCCGTGACGGGGCCGTAAACAGCGAGGAGCAATTCCCGCAGCCCGTCGATCTCATTCGGCGTCAGTGCCATGGCGTCACCTCAGCCCGGCCTGGGCGGTCAGCTGGACCATCTCCGGCATATATTTCTCCCGGATGGCCGCAAGGTCTTCCGGCGTCTCACTGGGCAGGTCGTATTTTTTTGCCAGCGCCAGCTCAGGCTTCAGCAGGCCGGCCTCCACCATCGAAAGCGTGTCCGCCCAGTCCTTGTCTGCGTCGTACAAAACGCCGTTGCCCCAGCTCACGCTCAGCAGCTGCTCCAGGTCCACCGCCTGGGCGTCGCACAGCCCCAGCGCCTGGCCCCACAGGTCCGTGATGCGCAGCGTCTCCATCAGTGCATCGTACCACATCCGCTGCAGGTCCATGATCGACAGGCTATAGTCGCCCTCGCTGCTGCTGATCTCCTTTGCCGTGCGCTCCACAGCCTCCACGTCCGACAATATACCGCGTTTCAGGCCGATGATATTCTCACACGCCTTTAAATAGCTCTGCTTGCGCCGCTCGAAGCTCTCATCCCGCAGCGTGGGGGAGAAGATGGTCATGCCCACGCTGGCGTCGCCGTCCAGCCCGACGAACACGTCGTCCTTCAGCCGCATCACGCCGCCCTCCGGGCCCGGCGTCATAAGCATATCCGAGCCCGCCACGATCCGGCTGCGTCCCAGCTCGAACTCGCGCCCCAGCTGGTACTCGTTTTTGTAGATGTTGTGGATCAGCTGCACCGCGCCCTCGTATACGCTCACGCCGTCCGGGCTCCCGTCCACGTTATTTGCCATCGGCAGACGGATGTAGGTCATGCCCAGTCCGCCGAAGGGCACGCTGTAGGTGTGCTCCGGGGCCAGCGCCGCATACTGCGGCAGGCTGTCCAGCCGCACCTCATGCCCCAGTGTGCTGCTGTTTTCCGACACATACAGCTTGTACCGGATGGTCAGATACCCGCTGCCATCCACAGTCCGGCGTTCCAGCAGCGTGTAGCAGTCGGAGCCCGCCCGGCTCCGCTCGCTCATCAGCACGTCCGTGATGCCGCGGGGCCCGCGGGCCAGTACGTTGTAGCAATCCCGCCTTACCACATGGTAGGCCAGCCGCCCCGTGCCGTCCGGTGCAGGTTTCAAAAAGCCTTCGCCGCCCACCATGACCCACTGCAGCACGTCCTGCTTTTCGGCGTCGATGAGGCTGCGCTGTCCGTCCAGCCACGCCGTTTTTCCGGTTCCGTTTTCCGTAAAGCTGGAATCGTACTCCGCAAAACAAGCCTTTGTCAGTTTGTTGGTGATGGTGTAGGGGATGCGCTGCGCCGGGTCTTCTTCCTTGCCCTTCACCGCTTCACGCATGAAGAACAGCTCGAACCACTCCCGCACCGCCGCCCGCATAGCCGCTGTGCTGGTGTCCTTCAGCCCCGCCGCCTGCGCCCCTGTGATGGCGGCGTCGTCAAAAAGCGCCCTTACGACTGCGTTCATCCGCCGTCACTCCTTTCGATCCGAATTTCCGGCTGCTTTGCCCGCAGCCCGCGCTCCACGCCGTTGATGTATGCCCGCAGCGTGCGGTTTTCCGCCTCCAGCTCCCGCACACGCTTCTGCGCCGCCGCCAGCGCGTCGCCGTATTCCAGCACCGCCCAGCTGGGCAGGTACTTCTTCAGCAGCCAGTCCTTCAGCTTCATTTGTCACGCTCCTTTGCGCTGCCAGATGCGGCTGCAGGCATACCGCGCCGCGTCGATACCGTGGTCGTTTGCGTCCATCAAAGTCCCCAGCACCGTGCCGTCCGGCGCTACCTCGTACTCCCATTCCAGGAACTCCTGCAGCACACACGGGCATTTTACCGGGTCGATCACAATGGCGTTTAGGCCTTGCAGCCACCGCACGCCCAGCTCACGGCTGCCCGGCCCTTTCCGGGCAGACCAGCACCGCAGGCCGTAACTGCGGTAATCCGCGCAGGCTTTTTCATCTGCAAGATCTGCCAAAATCAATTCACCGGGTGTGACTTTGCTTTTGACAATTCCGGCCGTAACCTTATTCGACATTTTGTTACCGCGCGCCTCGTCGAAGATGTACAGCGTCCGGGTGCTCGCGTGGTAATACGTGCGGATGAACACCCACGGGTCGGGGTAGTACCCCCAGTCCACGCCGCTGATGATGTTGTCGAAGCCTGCGATCTCTTTTGCCGTGATCTTCCGGCTCACGATGTTGTCAAACACTTGTGTTCCGCTGCCCACCATCTCGCCCAGGTACATGTGCCGGTACTTCAGCGGTTTTGTCTTGCGCAGCCAGTCCGCACCGTCCAGGAACTCCTTGCCCAGCCAGTCCGCCGGAGCTTTCAGGTAAGATGAATGATGCACCAGCTTGCCCGGCTGCTGCTCTCGCGCGTACCGGTTGGCCCAGTTCCGGGCGTTGGCGGGTGGGTTGAAGCTGATGAGCGTTAAGGTCGGGTTGCTCCCCGAGCCGCGGAACGCGGACTGCTTCACGCTCAGCACCGCGTTTTCGCCGCGGCGCAGCTGGTCCGCTTCCTCGAACCACAGGCAGCCAATGTATCCGAACTTCGGTTTGATACCCTTAATTTTCATCTCATCGTCCAGGCCGCGGAAATAGATGGTCTGGCCCGTGGGCTTGTAAATGAGGCGCAGCGGGCTCTTTTTCTCCAGAAAATGCTCCGACAGCCCCAGCTTTGCGACGGCCCACAGCATCTGCGCGTATACGCTGTCCTCAAGCGTGTTTCCCATCTGCCGCATCACCAGCGCGTGGCTTTGCGGCCACTTCAGCAGCCACAGCACGATCTCAACACTGCAGAACGAGCTTTTCAGGCTTCCGCGCCCGCCTTCCTCCACCAGTGTATGGGCCCGCTGCTCCCGGACCGCCCGGTGCGAATCATAGAACCCCGGCCCGATCACGTTCTTTAAATCGACCGTCACCGCCGGGCGGCTATATGCTGTCAACGATGTTCACCTCCGCCGCACCGCTGCCGCCCTCTTTCTGCAGCTCCGTCCACAGCCGGATCGCGTCCATATCGCCGGCCTGGCACTTCTTCAGCAGCGCCGCGTGGATCACCGCCGCCTCATCCGTGCTGTATTTTTCCATCAGCTTATCCAGCAGCGCGAGGTAGTCCCGCTTATTCACCTTGGTATACTGCGCATGCAGCGTTTTTAAATCTTTTAAAATGTTAAATTCCTTTTTCTGTTTGGCCTGCTCGATTCCATCTAACAGGGCGGTTATACTGCTCTGCGGTGTGCGTTTCACGCGCTACTCCTTTCCGGCACGAAAAAACAGGCCCCAAGAAGGGCCTGTACGCCGTTTTGTGTTGATATATGGCTTGGATATATCCTCGTTCCTTTAAAAGCTCTTGAAAGCATTTGCGCCGGGCTTAAAAGCATATATGACATTGTGCTGGGATGCAGCGTCCGTTTTTCACCGGGCGCGCTTCGCCATCCGGCCTTTTCAGCCCGGATTTTCGCTGCTATGCCCGCCGGGCAATCCACAGGGGACGCATCAACTCTGTTTCATGCCTGGTTTTCTTGTCGCTTTAAAGGCTTTTAAAATCCTGCTTAAAAACAGGCTTTCTACAAGTTTTTACACAGATTTCAACTTTTCTGCATTTCCCGGTGTGCTGCGCCGCACGCAGCGGGGAAACGGGCAGACAGGGCAGCCGCTCTCATGCATAGCCCACACGCAACGCCCGCACAGTTCCGGCGGCTCCTTCAGCTTCGCGCCGGAGATCTTTCGCGCCAGCTCCCGCCGCGGGTCCTGCCTCCGCTTCATGGTCCGCCGCCCTCCGTCACGGGGATAACGCCGAACCGCACCCGCCGGGCTGCCCCGCCCAGCTCCGCCGTCACATAGGCCCGGCGCTGCCGTCGCTCCATCCGCACCGGGCAGCCTGCAAACGCCGCCAGCGGCCCGCCCAGCACATGCCATGTGCCGTCCGCACGAAACAGCACCCGGCTGGGTTCCAGCGTTTCCTCGCTGTCCAGCCGCCACCGCAGCGCCTCCTGCGTGTCCAGCGCCTGCGGCTCTCCACAGTGGAGCCCAAGCCAGCGGATGACGCCGGGGACAGGGGAAACAACATGGAAAAGCGCCGCCGTGTATTCCGCACCCACAAACACATATCCCGGCAGCAGCAGCCGCTCCTCGGTCTGCCACTGGCCCCGCCGCCGGATCTCCATCCGCTGGGCCGGAGCGCGGGCCTGTACACCTTTGCGCCGGAGCGCCGTGCATACGTCCCGCTCGCTTCCGGTCATGACCTGAAGGACGTACCATTTCATCCGCGCTGCGCCCCTTTCTGCCGGCGCTCCAGCGCCGCCACGAGCTGGCGGTACAGCTCCGGATGTTCCGTGCCGAGGGCTGAGAAGAACTCCGCCTTCAGCTCGCCCATGGCAGCCTGCGTGTCATCCTTGCTCTGAATATCCAGTCTGCGGGCGTACGCCACGGCCTTTGTCTGCGCGTTCATCTCCCGCAGCAGCTTATCCAGCGCGATATCGTTCCACTCTTCGTCCGGCTTCGACAGGATGGCGTCCAGTGCCCCCATACCCGATTTGCCGGACAGAAAAACAATCTGTATAATGGAAAGGGG
>ERZ857882.1367-NODE-1367-length-28811-cov-6.706357_pt1 | contig 28811 bp, 30 predicted proteins | sample MGYA00519697_ERZ857882 | MGnify/ENA primary metagenome ERZ857882 (study PRJEB31778, sample SAMEA3449373) | human gut metagenome | biome: human gut; feature: human-associated habitat; material: faeces | place: United Kingdom | collected 2010/2012 ...
TTCTGTCATTCCCAGCAGTTAAAGGCATGGCGGCCCACGGGAGGACGCCGCCATGCTATTTTAATGCTATTTGGCGAATATCCGCAAAAATCCGTTGTTGATGCTGCCGTAAAGTTCTCCCCACAGGCAATCGAGGTAGGACACATTTTTAGAATTGGTGCAGATCATCAGTGTCCCCTTCCATATGGAAGGGGCACCCCACGGCGTGGGATGCCATAATCAAAGATTACCGACAGCCGCAGGCTATCGCACCGGATGGCCTGCGGCTGCTCCCGCGCTGACAAAGAAATCTCGTAAATTCTCGAAACCAGGAGGTTTTACGAAAAGGATCCTCCTCTTTCCGCTTTGCACATTCGCCGCCATTAGGACATTGTTTTAGCGGCATCTCTTTCTCACGACTCCTTCAGCCAGCGGGAGAAATCCTCCGGTGTGATCGTGCCGTTGTCGCAATCCTCTTTTTTCTTTCTGGCTTCCTCACTCCAGGCGTAAAATACGCTCTTGGTCAGCTTGCCGGCGTTGATGCGGGCGAAACGCTTTTTGTACTCTCTGCGATATTCCTTGAACACCTCGTCGCCCTGCTTGCGCTGCGTCCATGTGTTGATGGCCCCGATCTCCCGGCAGGTGCGGCCCTTGCTGTCGCAGATCCGGTCGCAGTACTCCGTGCTGGCCTTGCCCGTCACAGCGAAGTAGCGCAGGCAGTTCTTGCATACCCGCATCCTCACCTCACGCTTCACGCACTCCCGTATATGGTGGTCGATGAGGTCATAGATGTCCTTGGGATATAGCACCTCGGCAAAGATCCGTCTGTCGATGACCTCGAAGTTGACAGGCTGTGGCTGGAACTGGAAAGTGTACAACGTGTCGTTGCCCTCGGCGTTGTAGTAGGCTACCATCTTTTCAGATACGGATTTCTTCTCGCCGTCCATGTCCAGCGCATGTGCGATTAAACTAATGATCTGTCGCTGCATGGTATCGATGTTGCTGTAAATGTGGCTGATTTTTTTATGCGGCAGCAGCCGAAGGTACTCCTTGGGCGTGACGCGCTCCGCCGCTTTCAACCGCTCTGTCCAGTCCAGCCGCAGCAGCTCAAAATAGACGTGTCGGGATGCAAGCTCGTTCAGTCCTGCTGCTACGACCTGCAGGTCATCCTTGGCGCCGGACTGGTAAAAAGCCAGCAAGGCTTTGTCCATTTTCTTGGTGATGGCTTCCAGCTCCTGCGTATCCATATACAGCAGATCCATCAGACTTTCCGGGAACGGAACGTCTTTTTTTATGGTCTGCTCTCTATCCGTCACATCGGTGTACTCGTAGTACTCCCTGCCACCGTCGATGTAGGTTTTGAAAATATAGTTTTGCATAATGGACGCTCCTTAAAACGGGATTAGACTGATGAAATGTATAGTGTTCAATAAGACTTGACAACGAGGTATTGACATGTTATAGTATGCCCAGAAGTAGACGCATGAGACGGGTTTTATGAAATAAGTCTAATTCATTAGGACAGATATGTCAACCATTATTTTCGGAACCTTGAAAAGTGAATACCTGCCGCCGCAGCCTGGATGCTCCGGGCGAAGTGTCGCCACGAGCCCGCGAAGGGGAAGCGCACCAACGGAGCGAGGGCGCGGCGTACAGCAGAGAAAAATCATAGGGGGGTGAAATCGAAAAGGTCTGCATTACCGTCAAAAACTGAATACGCTCTACCGACAAAGCTGTAAGGAGGACACGATTTGAAGAAAAGCATTTATACCAGCTATGACGAACTGCCCCTGCTGCTGAATGTGAAGCAGCTGGTGGATCTCATGGGAGTCTCGGACTCCAGCGTCTACGAACTCATTCAGGAGGATGACTTTCCCTCTCTGCGGATCGGCAAGCGCATCGTCGTTCCGAAGGAGGAACTGCGGAAATGGATCACCGCGCACACGAAAGGGGCGTCGGGATGCTGAATACGCCCTATGTGAAGAAGGACACGATCAAAAACTTTTTCCCCGTTCCCAACGCGGTCTTTGATCTGGGACTGCACCACATGGAGATCAACATCTACGCCTATCTGCTCCGCATTGAGGATCGACGAACCTACCAGTGCCTTGTCAGCTATCCTACCATCGCAAGGAAGCTGGGCATCTCGGTCAACACCGTGGCAAAGTATGTTGCCGCACTGGAGGAGCATGGACTCATCCGAACAGAGCGCACGGAGATCATCACCAAGGACGGTCTCAAGCGCAACGGCTGTCTCAGGTACACCATCCTGCCGATCCGATATGCCATTGCCCTGTTCCATGAACGGCAGCTATCGGAATTAGAATTCGTTACGGCGCGGCAAAAGGCGAAAACGAAGGCCGAAAAGCTGGGCACTGCGTTCACTCCGGCAGCGGGAGAGCAGAGCGCGTAAAACGGCAAAGTATGCCCTCCTGACCCGTGGCCGCGCAGGGTTTTGGGAGCGCGCGGCCCACGCCGAGGGTAGTAATACCACCCCCGTCTCGCTGATGCGGAATTTGCTGCTTTTTGGGCCGCGAAGATCGCGGCATCAACAGACCTGCGGCGGTAAGTATAAAACGGAAAATGCGCGCCCGTGACACCCGGCCCGGGGTTCTTTGGCAACGCGAAGCACAGCCCATGGGTACGGACACCTCCCCGTCGCAGCCGCAACAGATTTACCCTCTTAAAGCTGCTGCGCACGGCTTTAGGGGCGGTGGCGGCATCCCCACACCCTGGACAGGCATCGGCACTGTTTGCCATGCCTTTCGCCCCAGCTGCGGGGGGATGAGCCGGAGATCTGCCTGTTCGATAAAAGCACAAGATAAAGAGAGGTGGTCGCAAAGCGACCCCTCTCGCCCACAAAGCCCCGCAGTGCGGGGCTTTCCGAGGACACCGCTCCGAGGTCGGTTTAGGACTTCTTGCGGGTCTCAGGTGGTCGAAAGGACGAAAGATCCAGACACCGTGCGGGTTTGCGCGGTGTCACACCAGAGAAAAAGGAGAAAACAATATGGAACACGAAAATAAGACGAGGATCCCTACTTGGCTCAGACCCTCGACGATCCGCCGCATGGACGGTTGGCTGGAGGAGGCCAACTGTAAAAGCCGCAGCGAGTTCATCGAGAAGTCGCTGCACTTCTACATGGGCTATTTGGGAACGGAGGACACCTCCGAGTATCTCTCGGACGCACTGGTGGCGACGCTGCGCGAGATCGTGGCGGACAGCACCAACCGCACCAACTGCCTCCTGTTCAAGTGCGCGGTGGAGCAGGGCATCATGGCCCACACCATCGCCGCGCACTTCGGCGACGCTATGGAGGACCGCCGCGCCCTGCGCGGCTATGTGACGGACGAGGTCAAGCGCACCAACGGGCAAATCAGGTTTGAGGAGGCCCAGGACATCCAGCACCAGCTGCCGGTGGAGGAATGAGGGCATAAAAAAGCAGACCGTCAACGGGGACGGTCTGCTGGGAAAATTAACATAGAGATCAAAAAGTCATTTCAGGATCAAATGCTTCGCAACGATAATTTTCTGACTGCACCAATCTAATCCGATGCTCCAGCTCATCGATTGCATCGCCCTGTCCCAATTGACTGGCGGTCTCCTGCTGACGCAATAGAGTGATGTTCCGCTCGGCCGCCCGCAATTCCTCCTCCGTCCACGGGCGGTTCCAAAATCGTACCAGGACGGAAGATGGCTCGCGACGATCCTCAACGCTGTCAAACAGGCAGCGAAGTTCTCTGTCCCAAATCGTAAGACGGGAGATGGAGGGCTCCTCACAAAGCACGTCAAGGTTCTCTGGTAATACTCGCACCACGGCGTCATGTGCTCCGATGGCGGTGGCTCTTGGGATCGTTCCACCCTCATTCATCTGATAAAAGCGCAGCAGCGTACTGGTCAGAGAGGTCTCGGGGCGAACCGCCAGCACCGCCAACTCCACACCATAGCCCTTGGAGGCCAGAAGCCTTGCAGTTGCTCTTGGGACTTCTACTGTCCGCCCGGTTCCCTCAATGATGAGATTGATATGCCGATCCGACATTTCTGCAATCATTTTCTCGGTAACTGTGGCAGAAAACGCAGCTGTCTTCTCTACGGCATCCACGCCGTACTTTTGAAAAAGGGCACGATAGTTGGGATGGTATCGGCGATACTCGTCAGCATTGATGAATACGGCGTTTCCGTCCAGGAGGGAGATCATCAGGTCAGATAAACCAGTCTTCCCCGCACCGGGTTGTCCGGCAAGGAGAATGCCGCGAGGATGTGGGTTCTGCCGATAGCGGCGCAGATTCTGGCGAAGCTCCTTCGCAAGCAGATTTGCGATATCGCTTTCTGAAAAGAGTTCCAGCGGATCGCGCACATCAACCATTTGTATTCGCTCCGATCCCGTCCAGAAAATGCGTTGCCATGTCAAACTGCCCGCGAATCCGCTCAAGGTCAGCTTCGCTCCTTGCAAGCAGGATGTCCTGCTTCGCGTTCCAAACAAGGGAGTACATCACAGAGATCGGATGCATCTCGTCTTGAATTTGATTCTGCTGCTCATAGTGAAAGATATCTCCAAGAATGCCCGCGCCCTTCTCCAACAGAACTTCCTGACGCAGTGAAAACTCATAATGACTCATTGCTCCACCTCCCGAACTGCTGTTGTTTCAGTATAAGCATTTTAACACATATCTACCACGGGAGCAAGATAAATTCCGATAGAGGCTTGCTGCGGTTGGATTGTTGCTTTCGTAGAACTTGCGCCGGTGCCGGGGATTCCACTCGCTTTCTCTCCGCGTCTTCGGTATTGTGTGTTTACAGAATAACCCTCAGGCCACGCAGGAGCTGCTGCGCCTAATCAAAGAAAAAGCCTCGGAGGTGAAACCACATGGCAAAACGAAGACCGTCCGGCGACGGCATGGTACGAAAGCGGGAGGATGGCCGCTGGGAGGGCCGCATCGTAGTTGGTCATAAGGACAACGGCGACTCCATCTTCCACTACCGCAGGGGTGTTTTGCAACAGGGTGTACTAACCCAATTTGCCAAAGATGTACGCAGCCCAGCGGGGCTGCGACGCCTCGGAACAGCGACACGCATAAGCGTATCGCTGTCCCGCAGGCTTTCTGCGTTCTTCGGGAGCACATCCGACCAAGGCCCAAAAGCGGCAAAGTTCGCCGTTTTGACACCCGACCGTGCAGGGTTTCCAAAACGTGTGAAACGCTCCGAGGGTAGTGATACCACCCCCATCTGAAACGCCCCTGTTTCGCCGTGTGTGCCCTTGTGTGCGATCTTTCTCCGAAAGCCGAGTGTGTACCCGCTTTCACCTGTGAAAGCGAACGTGGGCCGTTTGTGGGAGAAGTTGAAAAGCGGTTGGGAACAGCGTTGTGACGGTAACTTCTTGGCGATATTCGCGGGAACGGTTTTGAGCGAAAAGCCGAACTTTACAGGAAGGTTTTTCAAGTGGCGAAGGCCGTTCGATTTTAGTACAAGATAAAGGGCCGCAGTCGCAAGCGCCCGCAGCCCGCCCACAAAGCCCCGCAGTGCGGGGCTTTTCAGGGAAACGCCAACCACCGTCGGTTTGGCGGTTTTACAGAACAATCGCAGTCGGTCATTCGGCAAAGTCCCGTGTTTGCAGGGCTTTGCGGCGATTTTGACCGACGACACAGAAAGGAAAGAAGAACTATGGATGATAACAAGAAAAGCACCACGATCTGGCTGCGCCCCAGCGTGATCAGCCGCATGGACGGCTGGTTGGAAGCAGATAACTGTCAAAGCCGCAGCGAATTCGTCGATAAGGCCCTGCGCTTTTACATGGGCTATCTCGGCACCGAGGACAACACGACCTACATCTCTCGGGCCATCCTGACAGCCATTCAGGGTACGCTGGACGACAACAACAATCGGCTCTGCCGCATTCTTTTCAAGTGCGCGGTGGAACTGAACATGCTGTGCCACACCATCGCCGCCCACTTCCGCGCCGACCCTATCCACACGCGGGAGCTGCGGGCATACGCCGTGGATGAGGTGAAGCGCACCAACGGTCAGGTGAGTTTTGAAAGCGCGGTGCGGCAGCAACGCAGGATCAAATATGAGCCGGATGAGGAGATGGGAGGACTCTAAAAATGGCAAGCATCAAGCAATTGGACGAGCGGCGATATAAGATCACCGTCAGCAACGGCTACCGGCCCAACGGCAAAAAAATCAGCAAGGCAAAGACCATCCAAGTCCCGCCCGGTGTCCCCAAGCGCGGCATTGGGCAGTATGTCGCCCACGCCGCCGAGGAATTAGAGCGCCGCTTCAAGACTGGCTACACCGAGGACGGCGAGATGACCTTTGAGGAATTCGCCTCCCGCTGGCTGAAGCGGCAGACGAAATATGCCCCCAGCACCATCGCTGCATACCGGCGGATGCTGGAGGTGGTGTATCCCATGATCGGCGGCATCCGCCTCAATAAGCTCCGACCGATGGCACTGGAAAATATGCTCTCCGAGCTGCGCAAGCGCAAGCACCACGGAAAGCGCATCAACGAATCCACCGCGCAGCGATACCTCTCTGTGGTCTCCACCGTACTCAGCGACGCTAAGCGCAATGAGATCATCGAAAAGAATCCCGCGCGGATGTTAGACCTGCCCACACCGCAGCGCACGGTGCAGCGCATCCCCACGCGAAGCGAGGTGGAAAAGCTGCTGGACACGCTGGCAAAGGAGCCGCGGCACTACCGCCTGTTCTATCTGCTCTCCATGTACACCGGCTGCTGCCGGGGCGAGCTGAGCGCTCTGCAATGGTCGGACTTCACCGGCACGCAAAACGGTCTGCTGCTCACCGTCAGCCGCTCCCGCAGCAGCGTTCCCGGCAAGGGCATCGTGGAGGGCAGCACCAAAAACGGCAAGAGCCGTGAAGTCTATCTCTCCTCTGACCTGCGGGGCATCCTCCTCGCCTACAAACGCCGCAAGCAGATGGAGGCGGACAAGCAGCGCCGCAGGCTCAGTCCCTACCTCTTCACCGACGAACACGGTCAGCTCATCCACCCGGACACCTTCACCAAGCGGCTGCGGAAGATCTATGCCTCCATTGGCTTTCCACGGGAGTACCACCTGCACACCCTGCGGCACTACTTCGTGACCTCGCTGCTACACTGCGGCGTGGACAAGCAGACGGTGGCAGACCTTGTCGGTCACGCGGACACTGGCTTTCTGGAGCACACCTACTGCCACCCTCAGCAGGCGCAGAAGGAGCAGGCGGCTGACTCCATGCTCACCATGCTCCGTCCGGACGGCAAGCAGATTTTCAATCTCGCCGCCGCCTGTTCTCCGAAGCGGCGCAGCGCATGATTGTTGCTTTCGTAGAAATTCATTTTTCCAAGAAAATTGTGATAGCTTTGCCGACGTGCTTGCGGTATGTTGTGCTTGCAAAATAAGCCTCAACTGTACCGAGGTCAAATGAAAGCGAGGGCATTTTTATGGCAAGCATCCGCAAGCGCGGCAGCAGCTATCTCATCGTGGTGTCCATGGGCTATGACTACAACGGCAAGCGCATCAACCCCCGGCAGAAAACCGTCCATCCGCCGGAGGAACTAACGCCCAAGCAGGTGAAAAAATGGCTCAACGAGCAGGCAGTCCTCTTTGAGCGTGAATGCCGCCACACGCCGCAGCCTGTCCAGCAGCTCACGCTGGCAAAATACATCGACCTGTGGCTGACAGACATCGCCCCCGGCAAGCTGGCGAAGTCCACCATCCGCCGCGACCGGCAGGACATCGAACGCATCCTTCCGGCGCTGGGCCACTACAAGCTCACCGAGCTGCGGCCGGAACACTTCCGGAATTTCTACGCAGAACTGCGAAAAGTCGTCAGTCCCGATACGAAAAAGCCACTCTCCGAGTACACCATTGAGGGCGTGCACGCTACGCTGTGCAGCATCCTCTCTGATGCCGTGGAGGGTGGCTTTCTTTCGCATAACCCGGCTTGGCGCACCTACCGCTACACTGGGCGCAAGTGCGAAAAAAAGATCGCGGACGAGGAAACGGCGCAGAAGATCATCGCCGCGCTGGAGGGCGAGAGCATCAAGTACGAAACCTACTTCAAGCTCATCATCGCCACGGGAATGCGGCGGGGTGAGTGCTGCGGATTGAAATGGTGTGACATTGATTGGGAGCAGCGGTCCATCCATATCTGCCGCAACGCGGTCAAGGTGATGACGGATGAGGATAAGCTCATGCAGGCTGGAATGGTGCAAAGTATGTCCCGCGTGGCACATTGCATTGATAACGGTCCGATGGAGGGCTTCTGGGACATTTTGAAACGAGAGCGCTATTATGGCAGGCGGTTCACCAGCAAGCGGGATCTTGTGCAGATGATTGAGACCTATATCCATTATTACAACACCAGACGAGTGCAGCGCAATCTGGGCGTGTTGACCCCGATGGAAAAGCATGCGCTTTGTCTCGCCGCATAAAAAGCGGCCAGCAGCGCTTGGCTGTCGGTCGGATAAAACTTTATATTTTTTCACTGTCCTCTTGACGGGGTGCGGTTCAGGGGCAGGGCTTCCGAGGTTTTTTGCGGTAGTAGTCAAATAGCAGTCTGAGCACTTCACAGGTCATGCGGCTCAGATGCAGCGGCTCCCGTTTTCAGCACACACGAACCGCATACTTCACACGATTCCCGTACTGTGTCGATTTGAGCAGTCCCAGTTTTTCAAACTTCAACACAAAGCTGCGGATCGTCGCGTAAGCGGCGTTCCCGAAGTCCTTTTCCAACTGCTTGGTGGAAAACTCCGCGTCGCCGTAAGCGGACAGAACAAACTCCCACAGTGCTTTCTCCTTCTCAGTGACCTGTCCGTGGGACAGGGCGGTCTGAAACGCCTCGGTCGTCTGTGCGGTCGGAAGCACCCCGTTCAGCTTATGATATACATTTTCGATAAAATACGCCAAAAACGGCGTTGCGTCCAGCATACCGCTGATGGTTGCGTTCTCCTCCACCAGCGTATAGGCGTCATAATACCCCTTGCGGCTTTTGTTGATATACTCGGAGAGCGGCACGAACAGCGCAGAGGAATATCCCTGCTGCACCAGATACCACAAATGCATCAGCCGTGCCATTCTGTCGTTGCCGTCAAAGTATGGGTGCAGATACGCGATGTAGAAGTGGATCAGCGCCGCTTTCAGCAGGTCGTTGATCTCAGAATCCTCGCGGATAAACGCGACCAACTCTCCCATGCGCTCCGGCAGCGCCTGCCAGAGAAGACCCGTGTGCTCTACCTTCGCGCCGACCACATACACGCTGTCATGCCGGTAGAAATGACCGGGCAGCAGCCAATCCTCCTCGGGTAGATAGGCCCCGATGGCCATTTCATAGAGCTGGTGAATGGTCTCCTCAGTGATTTGATTCGCCGGGTCGCTGATGAACTCCAGTCCCTTTTTCATGCCGAAAATGCGGCTTTCGCTTTCGTCTGTGGGAGCAAGACCGGAGAGGATCTTGCGGACGCTGTCGCGGGTAAAGTCCACCTGCTCGATGGTAAAGGTGGAAACGATCTCCTCCATAGCCTTGACGCCGTAAAGCTGCGTGCTGTTCTGCAGCGTCAAAAGCACCTTGGCAGCGGGAAGGCGCACCTGTGCAATGCTGCTCAGATAGACGATGTTCTGCCCGGAGAAATTCTTGAGCGGCAGCAAATGATAGAAGCCGTTTTCCAGCAGCTCCGTAAACTTTTTGATGTCGGCCTGCGGAAATTTATAGCCGAGTTTTCTCAAATCCAGAACGTTTTTGTCGGACAGCATCTTGGTAAACAGCGCAGCATCCATAAAAGCACCTCCACTCCTGATTGCAATTAGTATCAACAAGTATCAGTATAGTGGAGTATGCCCTGAATTGCAAGAGGGAAAACGGATTTGTGATGGTCAGCACCACACCATCCACGGAGTATGCCCATAGCGTCACTGCCCTGCATACGCACCTGGCATTCAAATATACGCCCAGTACTCTTTGCTAACGGGATATGGAGGCCGGAGCTGGAGCGTTACACCAGTCTGGTACAGCAAATCAAGGAAAAAGCCAGAGAGCGTACCGCACTTATAAGAGAGAAAAAGGAACTGCCTTTTCTCCGTATCATCTGCAGCCGGGAATTGCTGTTAGACTTGCAGAGCTGACGGAGGAATTGGAGGAACTGCGCACTGAAAATGCTCTGCTTCTGCAAAAATTTGAGCATGTAGAGGATGCAGGCGCGAAAGTGTTCCGCAGGGATATTGCCACCATGGAGGCCGGTCTGAAAAAGCTGGAGGCACAGGAACAGCATCGAAATTTCTCCAGAAAATGAAAAAGAAATGACCCTGAGCGGTAATCGTGTGATTGCTCGCATGTTTTGTTATCTGGGAATCAGTGCATTTAGTCTTACTCTTGTTGCTCAAGCAGGACTTCGGTTTCTCATGCTTGCCATGTGTTTTTCTGAAAAAAAGTGCTAAGTCGGTTGACACCGCAGCGTGCTTATTGTATTATAGCCCCAACATCGACTCAAGTCGATTGGCAACTGCCCAAGTACTTTCGCCATCCCAATACTTGAATTTATACAACCGTGTACCACAAGGACACGCAACCATCCTCAAAGGAGCGGTTGTGTGTCCCTTCTTATATGCAATTGAGGAGAATTGAAATTGGAATTAAAAGAATTCTTTGCAGCACACCCCAAAATCGCACTGGCCTTTTCCGGCGGTGTGGACTCCGCGTATCTGCTCTATGCCGCAAAGCAGCTGGGAGCCGAGGTGCGGGCGTATTATGTGAAAACAGCATTCCAGCCGCAGTTTGAGTTGGACGACGCCAAGCGTTTAGCCGAGGCGCTTCATGCCGACATGACCGTCTTACTGGTGGATATTCTCTCCGATACGAGGGTCGCCGCAAATCCCGCCAACCGCTGTTACTTTTGCAAAAAGTCGATTTTCTCGTCGATCCTGCACGCTGCAAGCGCGGACGGCTTTACCACGCTTATAGACGGTACAAACGCCTCAGACGATGCAGGAGATCGCCCCGGAATGCAGGCGTTGAGGGAGCTGAAGGTATATTCTCCGCTCAGGGACTGCGGACTGACAAAGACCGATGTTCGCCGTCTGTCCAAGGAGGCCGGGCTGTTTACCTGGAATAAGCCCGCTTACGCCTGCCTCGCCACCCGCATCCCCGCGGAAACGCCGATCATTCCGGAGGATCTGGCGCGGACGGAGAAGGCGGAGGACTACTTGTTCTCTCTGGGTTTTACCGATTTTCGCGTCCGGCAGATGGGAAACGCCGCAAAGCTCCAGCTTCCGGATGCACAGCTGGCACATATCGTGGAGGCGCGGGAACAAATCGTCGCCACGCTGAAGCAATGGTACGACACGGTTTTATTGGATTTGGAGGTTCGAGATGAATAGTGAGATCAAGCTCATTTTGGACGACGTAAAGCGCGGAGAGCTGTCTGTTGACGACGCTGCGTTAAAAATCAAGGTCAAGCCCTTCGAGGATATTGGCTACGCCAAGGTCGATCTACATCGCAAGGTTCGGCAGGGCGCTGCGGAGGTCATTTACGGCGCCGAAAAAACCGCCGAGCAGATCAACGGCATTGCTTCTGCCATGAAGGACAGTGGGCAGGAGGTCATTCTTATTACCCGGCTTTCGCCTGAAAAAGCGGCGCAGATCAAGGCTGTTCACCCTCTCACCTACCACGCCGAGGCGGGGATCGGTATTATGGGAGAGCTTCCCGCCCCGGACGGCATCGGCAGGATCGTAGTTGCGACCGGCGGCACCAGCGACATTCCGGTGGCAGAGGAGGCCGCCCTGACCGCCGAGGTTCTTGGCAATCACGTCACCCGCCTGTATGATGTGGGCGTTGCCGGACTGCACCGCCTGCTGGCCCATCTGGATGACATTATGGGAGCCAGCGTCATCATCGCCATCGCGGGCATGGAGGGCGCGCTGGCCAGCGTCATCGGAGGACTGGCCGACTGTCCGGTGATCGCCGTCCCCACCAGTATCGGCTACGGCGCGTCCTTTCAGGGACTGTCCGCATTACTCTCTATGCTCAACTCCTGCTCCAGCGGCGTTTCTGTGGTAAACATTGATAACGGCTTTGGCGCAGGGTATCTGGCAAGCATGATCAATCACATGGAGGCAAAATCATGAAAACTCTGTATTTGGATTGCGGCATGGGTGCCGCAGGCGATATGCTGACCGCGGCACTGTTGGAGCTGCTGCCTGACCCGGATGGCTTTGTGGACGAGTTGAACGCTCTCGGCATTCCCGGTGTGCAGTATCGCCGGGAGGCGTCCGTAAAGTGCGGCATCACCGGCACACATATGTCTGTTACGGTAAATGGTGTGGAAGAATCCGATCACGCACATGCCCATCACCACGACCATGAGCATACACATGAGCATGAGCATACAAATGAACATGAACACACGCCTCACCAGCACAGCAGCCTGCACAGGATCCGGCACATAATATCCGGCCTGCATCTGCCCGAGGCGGTGCAGCACAACGCGAAGGCCGTCTACGGACTTATCGCAGAGGCGGAGAGCCGCGCCCACAATGTCCCCGTGACGGAGATCCACTTCCATGAGGTGGGGACGATGGATGCCGTGGCAGATGTGGTTGCCGTCTGCCTGCTGATGGATCGGCTGGCGCCAGAAAGGGTTATCGTCTCCCCCATCCATGTGGGCAGCGGTCATGTCCACTGCGCGCACGGCATTCTGCCCGTTCCCGCTCCCGCCACCGCATATATCCTGCAGGGCCTTCCGATCTACGGCGGCAGCGTAAAGGGCGAGCTTTGCACGCCTACCGGCGCCGCGCTCTTAAAGCATTTTGCCACCGAATTTGGTGAGATGCCTGTTATGCGTGTCGGCGCCATTGGCTACGGTATGGGTAAAAAGGACTTCCCCGCCGCAAACTGCGTGCGGAGTATGCTGGGAGAAGCCGGCGAATCGTCCCACACGGTATGTCAGCTTTCCTGCAATGTCGACGACATGACGGCCGAAGCCATCTCCTTCTCCATGGATCGCCTGTTTGATGCCGGAGCCCTGGAGGTCTATACCACGCCTGCCGGCATGAAAAAATCCCGCCCCGGCACGCTGATCTGCGCCTTGTGTCCAGAAGCTGCGCGGGAGGCTGTGGTGGAAGCCATGCTGCGCCATACCACGACCATCGGCATTCGGGAGAGCCTCTGCCGCCGGTATGTGCTGGAGCGGCACATTGAAAGCATCGAGACGCCCTACGGGGTAGTACGCCGCAAGGATTCCTGCGGATACGGTGTCACCCGTTCCAAGTACGAATACGACGATCTCGCCCGCATCGCAGAGGAGCGGCGTATCAGTCTTTCCGAAGTGGCCGCGCTGGTGGAAGCCCTCTGACGGCAGCGTAAAGCTCCATCCCCGCAGCGCAAGGTCACCGGCGACATAAGCCGGAAACGAACAGCAAGCAGGAGGCGGCCAAATGGTCACCTCCTGCTTATTGCGGCTTGTTCTTTACTTTGCGATTTTCCTCAGTTCCTCCACCGTTTCACAGGCAATCTCGCTTATGGTAAGCTTCTTCGCGCCGATCACACGGTTGCTACAGCGATTAACGGGAAGAAGCAGCTTTACGGCCTTACTCTGCCCCACGGCAGCCGCCATGGCCGGTGTGACCTCTCCCAGCATAGAATCGGCAGATATGATGCCCACCGGACCGATGATCACATCGGCATCACGACTGGCAACAATGACGGGGTTCTCCCCGGTCGCGCCGTACATCGCTCCGCCCTTCAGCATGGTGCAGGTCGCAATGCTGTTCGTGCCAATGGCATACACTTCACAGTCCACATCGCTTTTTACAATGGCCTCGGCAATGCTCTGCCCGAGCTTACCGCCCTGCCCATCAATAATCACAACTTTCATAGTATTCTCCGTCTTGTCGGGACACTTGACCAGCTCACAATGCTCTCCGCTTTTTGAATGATGACACAGTTCTCGCTCCACGCCAGCAACTGCCGGTGTGGACGACCGTCATAGCCTTAAAAGAGCAGCGGCATTTTTCCAGCAGACATTCTCCACGATGCGCCCCAGTGCGGCAATATCTGCCGGATACTGGCCGCCGTCCACTAACTTACCCAACTTAGCGCACAGGATACGGCGGTAGTACTCATGCCGAGGAAATGAGGTGAATGACCGGGAATCTGTCAGCATACCCGCGCTGTGGGCCAGTAGGCCGGTTTCCATCAGCTCGTCCAACTGCGCATTGATCCCTCGCAGCGTGTCATTGAACCACCATGCAGCGCCGTACTGCACCTGAGGAGCGAAGTTCACAGCCATGGTGCTGAAAACCGCGCTCTCCGCGGGGTTAAGATTGTAGAGGATCACGCGCGGCAATCCACCGCCGCTTTCCAGCTTGGCCAAGAAATGCCCTAATGCCGCAGGATCACTGGTTGCACCGACGCTGTCGCCACCTGCATCATGGCCAACTGTCTCCAGCAGGCGCGGCGATTGATCGCGGATCGGGCCGAGATGCAGCTGCATGACCATGCCCCGGCGGCGATATTCCTCTCCAAGGAAAAGCAAAAGCTGCTCCCGCACCTCGTCAGCGCCGCCGCGCAGGCAGGACAGCCCATGGTCGGCGACCACGCATCCACAGGCCTGAAAATGGTCTAATGCCACACACAGCGCGTGCTTCAGGCCGTCTATATCCGCGATAGCAACGCCGGTTGACTCTGCCAGCCGCGACAGATGCTTCCGCGCACCGGGATGCTCCGGCTCCAGATAGCGATCCGGCCGAAAGGACGGCAGCACTTCAAAGGGGATCCCGTCATCCCGGCGGATCTGCTGATGCCACTCCAGCGAGTCCGCCGGATCATCGGTCGTACACAGAGCACGGACATTCTGCTGCTTCAGCAGGCTGACGGTATCCTGCTCCCGCAGCTTTTCCCGCGTTTCCTCCCAGATAGATGGCGCGGTTTCGGGCGTCAGTGGCGTGTGGATGTTAAAGTAACGCTGCAGCTCCAGATGCGTCCAGTGGTAAAGTGGGCAGCCGGCCAGTTGCGGCACCACAGACGCCCACGCCAGGAACTTCTCATAACCATCGGCATCGCCTGTGATCCGCCGCTCCTCTACGCCACAGGCGCGCATCGCCCGCCATTTATAATGATCGGTTTCCAGCCACAGTTCCGTCAGATCACGAAAGACACGGTGCTGGGCAATATCTCTGGGTGACAGATGGTTGTGATAGTCGATAATGGGATTTCCTTCTGCGTGTTGATGAAACAGCGTTTTCGCCGTTTCTCCATGCAGAAGGAAATCCTGGCTCATAAATTCTTCCATAACACCCTCCTTAAAACCGCTCCCGGCTTATCCACAGGCCCAACGCAGGATTCGGGATAAAGTAAACCCGCTCTCCGTCTACCGTATTGTACCCGTATCGCAGCGTATCGGGATCGTACTTTGCCGCCATCTCGTCATAATCAGCGCTGCGGAATCCGACTGCCTCGATCTCCTCTCGGAAAGCATCCCTGACCGCATAGGTGATGGTAAAGCGCCCATCAGAGGAGCCGTGGATGAGATGGGCCGCCGCCCCCATATTGTCCCGCAGATCCTGATTCTCCGGCTTGTTGAATTCCTCCAGCGTATGCAGGCGGCCCCTATATCCGTACTTACGGATCAGCTTGTCCACCTGTGGATCCTCCCCAAATTTTGTAACGCCGGGTGCCAGCACGATCAGCTCTCCGCCATCTGCCATAGCCATACGGGTGCGATAGACAGCCTTGTTTCCCAGCCATGTGCTTTTGAATTCACCGGGATCCAGATAGACCACGCATTTTTTCAGTCCCTGCTCTACAAAATCGATATTTTTCTCCTGCGACAGCTTAACTGCCTCGGTCAGGCATTCGCGTCCCTCCCCGATAAACAGGCCATGGGTGCGGATGCTGCCTGCCGGAGCAGTGGTCACGGTCAGCACGAAGAGAATGGGGTGCTGGCGCAGGAAACGCTCCATCGAGTAGTCAAACAGCTTGCGCACCGGTGTGTGGTCCCTGCCCATCATCCGTTCCATGCCGTATACTGCGCCCACCATGTGACTTTTATTGATCATGTCGCTGCCGCCCACGCCTACAAACAGGTTTTTGGCATGGTTGGACATACCGATGACCTCATGCGGCACCACCTGACCCGGCGAGATGATCAAATCGTACTGTTCGTCCATCACCCGCCGATTGATCTCCACGCTGATCGGCTCATGCCACAGCCCCTCCGTGACATCCTCCAGATAACTGCTTGGAACCTCTCCCACCTTCAGCACGTCAGTGCGCCAGTTGTGGGGAATCAGCTTTTCGTAGGGTACGTCGCCGAACATGGCAAGGGCCTGTTCCTCTGTCATTGGCTCATGGGTACCCAGTGCCGGCATGATGTCCACCTCGGCCCCCATGTTTTGAAGAATATGGTAGTAGGTGTTGGTGATGAATCCGGCGTTGGAATGATACCGCGTAAAATCCGGTGGAAGGATCAGCACACGTCGTGGATGGCGGTCTTCCAAGCTCTGCCGCAGCGCGTGCGCGATCTCCTGCTGTGTTAGCCCGCTCTCGTTGTCCGCAATTTTGAAAATATTCATATTACACCCCGCTGTATGCGCTGAAACCGCCATCGATGGGCAGCACGACGCCGGTAACAAAGGAGGCAGCCTTGTCGTCCAGCAGGAACAATACTGCCCCAATCAGCTCCTCCGGCCGGCCAAATCTCCCCATAGGGGTAGCCGCTAATATCTTGCCGGTACGAGGCGTCGGGGAGCCGTCTTCATTCCACAGCAGTGTCTTGTTCTGCTGTGTAGACAAAAAGCCCGGTGCGATGGCATTGACGCGGATTCCCTGCTTAACAAAGTGAACTGCCAGCCACTGTGTAAGGTTGGATACGGCGGCCTTGGCACCGGAATAGGCAGGGATCTTTGTTAGCGGCGTATATGCGTTCATAGACGAGATATTCAATATGCTGCACCCTCCACGGCCCAGCATATCCTGTGCGAACACCTGCGTGGGAATCAAGGTGCCTGAGAAATTCAGCTGCAGCACGCTCTCTATATCCTCCGGCCGCAAATCGAAAAAGCTGCGTACCGGCGCATCTAAGTCGCCTGCCTCGTAATACTCATGCTCCGTGGTGGCCTGCGGCTTGTTTCCTCCTGCTCCGTTGATCAGCAGGTCGCACTGCCCAAGCTGTTCCAGTACCCGGCGATGGCAGTCCTTCACCGAATCACGGTCGCACACATCACAGACATAGGCGCGGGCCGTACCGCCCACCGCGGTGATCTCATCTGCTACCCGTTGCACCTTCTCCGCCGTGCGGCCCAGCAACGCGACCCGGGCGCCAGCCTCTGCCAGTGCCTTGGCCATAACCGAGCACAGGACACCTCCGGCACCGGTAATGACCGCAACCCTTCCGTCAAAAGAATGCTCCATGTGTTACCTCCATTAAGCGTTATAGGTGCCCGCGGCCGTGCTGCCGCCATGACCGGTCCAGTTAGTGTGAAACACCTGATCCGCCGATGCATCCAAGCGCCGGTAAGTATGTGCGCCGAAATAGTCCCTTTGCGCCTGCAGCAAGTTGGCAGGCAGGCAACGCGTCGTATATCCATCGAAATAACTGAGCGCGGCAGACATCGCAGGCGCCGGTACACCGCAGCTCGCTGCAGCGGAAACAACCGTGCGCCACGCAGGAAGCAGCTCCTTGATGGTTTTTTCAAAATAGGGATCCAAAAGCAGATTAGATAGCGCCGGATTTTCAATATAAGCGTCCTTGATCTTCCCCAAAAAAGCACTGCGAATAATGCATCCGCCCCGCCACATCAGCGCAATGCCTCCATAGTTCAGATTCCAACCGTATGCACCGGCAGCCGCCCGCATCAGCGTATAGCCTTGTGCATAGGATATGATCTTGGACGCATACAGCGCCTGACGTATATTCTCAACAAACAATTCTTTGTCTCCGGTAAATGGGGGGATAATGCGATCAAAGACGGCGGCAGCTGTTACACGTTCGTCCTTCATAGCGGATAAGCAGCGGGAAAACACCGCTTCGCTAATCAGTGTCAGCGGAACACCCTCGTCCAGCGCAGCTGTGGCTGTCCATTTGCCAGTCCCCTTCTGTCCGGCGGTATCCAAAATATGCTCCACCAGCGGGCTTCCATCTACATCCTTGTAGGCCAGGATATCGCGGGTGATTTCAATAAGATAGCTATCCAGCTCTGTATCGTTCCACGCGGCAAAGGCTTGGTGCATTTCACCATCGGACATCCGCAGGTAATCCCGCATCAACTGATATGCTTCACAGATCAGCTGCATATCGCCGTATTCAATGCCGTTATGAACCATTTTTACAAAATGTCCGGCGCCATTTTCGCCGACCCACTCGCAGCAGGGGGAGCCGTCCTCCACCTTGGCGCAGATGGCCTGAAAAATAGGCTTGACATAAGGCCATGCCACTGGGCTGCCGCCGGGCATCATGCTGGGGCCCTTCAGCGCACCCTCCTCTCCGCCAGAAACACCGGTACCAATGTATAGCTTTCCCTTACTCTCCACATAGGCCGTGCGGCGGATCGTGTCGGGGAAATGGCTGTTTCCGCCGTCGATGAGGATATCATAATCATCCAGCAGGGGCAACAGCTGTTCGATCATGTCGTCTACGGCCTGTCCTGCCTTTACCATCATAAACACCTTACGAGGGCGCTCCAGCTGGCTGACAAACTCCTCCAGCGTATGGCAGCCGATGATGTTCTTTCCGGCAGCACGACCGGCAATAAACCGATCGGTTTTCTCCGTTGTACGGTTATATACAGCCACAGTGAATCCCTTGGATTCCATGTTCATCACAAGGTTCTCGCCCATGACGGCCAAGCCGATCAATCCGATATCTGCTTTCTTCATTACTTCTCCTCCTATCGCTGTACACGGGCATTACCCGCGTATACGTCCCATACCTGCTTTTCATCGGCAGGCTCTGCATAATCGTTGAGACTGGAGGCCGCCAATACGCCGGATGCCCAGCCAAATTGCAAACATTTTTCGCCGTTCCATCCATTCAGTACGCCGTACAATACACCGCCGGTAAAGCCGTCGCCACCACCGATGCGATCCATCACCTGGATGGGGCGGGGCTCCTCCACATACCATGTATCTCCATCCAACAGAATTGCACCCCAGAGATGCTCGTTGGCGGAGATCACCTGCCGCAGTGTGGTAGCAAACATACGGGCATCGGGATACCGCTCCTTGACCTGCGTGATCATCGCCTTAAAGCTGTCGATCTTCCCCTTCAGTTCCTTTCCCCCCGCTTCAGGGCCCTTGAAGCCCAGGCACAGCTGGAAGTCCTCTTCATTGCCCACCAGAATGTCGGCGCAGGAGGCAAGCGCGTGGAACGCGGCAGATAACTCCGCCTCGCGGCCCTCCCAGAAGGTGGCCCGGTAGTTCAAATCGAAGGAAACAAGCGTGCCATATCGCTTGGCCGCCTCGGCCAATGCAAGGCAACACTGTGTTGTCTCCGGGCTCATGGCCGCGATCAGACCAGAGATGTGCAGAATTCCCACGCCCTCGTGACCAAAGATGCGTTCCACATCGAAATCGTCTATACAGAGTGTGCGACCCACTTCTCCGGCTCGGTCATTCCAAACACGTGGTGCCCGCAGCCCAAAGCCGGAATCGGCAATATTGAACTGATGACGAAATCCCCACGGACCGCCCTGCTCTACCTCGACGCCCTCGAATCGAATATTTCGGGCGCGAAGCTGCTGTTTGATAAATTCAGCTACGGGACTGCCCTTGACAAACTTCGTCATGGCCAGGCAGCCCATACCAAGACTGGACGCAACGTTCAATACGTTTGTTTCGGCACTGGTAGCCTGCAAACGAAACCAGTCGCTATTGTGTACAGCCATCCTGTCAGGCGGCGTAATGCGCACACCAATAGAAGTTACGCAGGCGATGGCATGCAAAGGCCGCACAGCGCGGTCAAACTGCTTCATAAAGGGTTCCTCCTTGTTATTTGTGATCGTATAGCCATTGTAGTTTGAGCACAAAAGCAAGTCCATTGACATAATGCGCATATCATATTGCAAAAAAGCGCATTGCTGTGCTATACTTGTAAAAAGGAGGATGCGCCATGGAATCACATTTCTATTATCGGGACGAAGATCTGTTCGTCCACCACACATTGGACAAGCATCCGACGCCGGATAGCTTTCCCATGCACGCCCATGAGCGTATGGAAATATTCTACTTTCTCTCTGGCTGCGGCGCTTATCTGATCGAAGGTACGCAGTACGACCTGTGTGCAGGCGACGTATTGATCATGCGCCACGCAGAGGCGCACAAGCTGCTGATCCGCCCAGACGAGCCGTATGACCGCATTGCCATTCACTTTTCTCCCAGACTGCTGTCCTCACTGGATCCGGAGGGTGCGCTGCTCCGTCCATTTCTGAACCGTCCATTGGGCCGGATGAACCGTGCGGCGCCAACAGTTGGAAAGCATGCCTCGCAGTTGCTGCAATTAGAGTCTCTGCGAGAGTCGCCTTACCAGACGAGACTGCGGATCATCAGCTGCCTCCTGCCTCTGCTGTGTGAACTGAGCGACTCCTTTCGGGCTAATGCGTCAGATGCAGCGGACTGTGGCACGCAATCACTGGCTGCACGATTGACCACCTACATAAACGATCATTTGTATGAGGACATCTCTCTGGAAGCCTTGTGTCAAGCATTCTTTCTCAGCCGCTCACAGATCAACCGGATCTTCACCGGTGCCACCGGAACGTCTATTTGGCGGTATGTGACCATCAAACGGCTGCTGGCAGCTCGAGCGATGATCCGCGACCATGAGCCTGCCGGTGAGGTTTGCACCCGCTGCGGTTTCAATGACTATTCGGCATTCTACCGGGCCTATAAAGCGCGCTTCGGCTGCTCCCCTACGGAAGATATCTGATTATATGTAATATATACAAATAGAGCAGTACCGCATCTCAAGGGAGGTGCGGTACTGCTTTGCAACCTATACGGTCATCATATTCATCCATTCCCTCTGCGTCATTTTTCTACAGCCAAATGTGTTGAGGTGTGGTTCTTGTTTATGAGATCAGGGCGGAAGGAATCACGCAGCACCAATTCGGTTGAAATCACCACGCGGGAAGCCGGACGCTCACCCCGAAGCACACGGAGCAGGATCTGCGTGGCTGTGGCGCATACTGTCTCAACATTGGTATCCATACTGGTTAATTCCGGCGTAGTACATTGGGAAAACCGGGAGTTATTCAGTCCTACGACGGGAATGCTGATTTCCCTGGCTTGCAGTGCTTTTTGTGCGCCTACTGCCAAAATATCATCAGCCGCGATCAGCGCATCGAAAGCAATGCCGTCATCCAGCATTTTTTGGATCATTTCGCGAGCGGACTGCAATTCGTCCTCTGCCTCCGGGATCTGCAGGATCAGCTCCCCATCATCTGGCAATCCGCATTGCACCAGTCCCTCCCGGTATCCCTGGATTTTTTGAAAGCCACTGAATGAGCAGGTATCATTCAAATACAAAATGCGGCGACATCCATAGTCAAAGAGTGTTTTGACCAGATTTTTTACGCCCTCACGCTCATCACTGAGTACACAATAGACGTTGTCCAGCTCCACCAAACCGTTAATAATCAGAATGGGTATCTCCGCTGCAATGGGCGCAAAATGCTCATATTGGGTCAGCTCCTCCATCGTAGAGCCAATTAGAATAATAGCATCCACGCGACGGTTGTGGAGCAAATTCAGTGATTTTTCCTTGTTTTCACTGACGCTGTCGGTGCAGCTCAGAAGAATATCGTACCCGGCATCCCGCAGCAGATGCTCCAATATGGAAACCGGTTTCACATGGTTTATATCAGAGATGATCGGGCAAAGGATCCCTATTGTTTTCGAGGCGGTCGAATTGAGATTTCTGGCAAAGATGTTTGGCACATACCGCTCCTGGTCAATGATCTCCATGACCTTGCTGCGGTTTTTTTCGCTGACGTTAGCGCTGTTATTGATAACACGTGATACTGTTGCCACGGAAACGCCGGCTTTCTCTGCAATATCATAGATATTCATGTGTACAACCCCTGAAAATAATATTTATCGCTGATTTTATAACAGTTTACCATATAGATGCGGCCTTGTCATTGTACAAAAAAGAGAAAAATTATCGCTTCAAATGTCAAAAAGCGAACTATTGAAATCGGTTACAATGCACCACACAATCATTTTTCAATAATTCGCAATGTTTTTTCGTAGAAACAGGAAATGCAAAGCAACTATTTTGCAGTAATTGCGGCTTAAACCGTTATTGACAATTGCATTTTTGCAATATATACTCCTGTGTAACGGGTTACAAATTACAATTCACGCATACAACGGCAGAAATAGGAGGGTGCACATGCTGATAGAAGTAAAAAATCTGCACAAGTCCTTTGGAGAGAATCAGGTGCTTCGCGGCATCGACGTTTCCATCCAGAAAGGCGAAGTCGTCGTGGTTATCGGACCTTCCGGTTCGGGAAAGAGCACCTTCCTGCGCTGCCTGAACCTGTTGGAACAGCCCACCGACGGACAGGTTATCTTTGACGGTGTTAATCTGACGGATGGCCGTGTAAACACGTTGGAAACATGCCGCCGCATGGGTATGGTGTTCCAGCGGTTCAATCTGTTTTCCAATCTGACGATTTTGGACAATGTAACACTGGCGCCCATGTTGGTAAAAAAGCAGTCACGCGCAGAGGCAGAAAAGCGGGCGCTGGCTCTGCTGGAAACCGTTGGATTGTCCGAAAAGCGCGACGCCTACCCCGAGCAGCTTTCCGGCGGACAGCAGCAGCGCGTAGCCATTGCCCGCGCACTGGCAATGGAGCCGGAGGTCATGTTGTTTGACGAAGCCACCAGCGCTCTTGACCCGGAGATGGTGGGCGATGTATTAAGCATTATGCGTGACATGGCGCGGCAAGGCATGACCATGGTGGTCGTTACTCACGAAATGGGCTTCGCCCGCGAAGTAGGAGACCGCGTGTTGTTCATAGACGGCGGCGTGATCGTAGAAGAAAATACGCCCGACGAGTTATTCAGCAACCCCCAGAACAAGCGCACGCAAGACTTCCTGAGCAAGGTACTTTGATCAGGATGAAATAATGAAAGGATGAAAAACAAATGTCTGCCATCAAGTTTCACAAAGCAAGTGAATACAAGAAGGTATTCAACGAAAACGGTCTGGCTCGTCAGAGCGTTTTGACCGGCGAGTACAAGGATGTCGCCATCTATAAGTGCACGCTGGCCGCCGGTGCAAAATGGGAGCCGGAGCTGTATCCCCAGCAGGAGAAGGTGCAGATCCTGCTTTTTACTGAGGGTACCGGCTATGTAGCCACCCCTCACAAGGCATTTCAGATTGAAGAGGTCTCCGTGTTCGTTCCCCGCTTCGACCAGGAGAGCTTCTTTATTCAGGCCGATAGCGAGCTGAGCTTTCTGCAGATCGTCGCCAACCTTTCCGACTATGACCGCGAAAACATGGCCGACTCCCACATCGCCCTGCCCCGCTTCCGCCCCGTGTCTCAGGGCTGGCAGTACGAGGAGAACTTCAAGACCCGCGACATCGAATCCTACACCCTGATCGAGCACCGCTATTTCGGTCGTTTGTCCATGGGCGCCGTATACGGCAAAGGCCCCAACGAAGTCGGCCAGCACATCCACAACGAGCTGGAGCAGTGGTACTATGCCCTGCCCGGCGCAAAGTTCACTTACCATGTAAACGACGAGGAGATCCCCTTCAACGAGGGCGACCTGTCCTATACTCCCCACGGCAACTACCACGGCACCAGTGCCGAGGACGGCCAGCGCTTCGACTATATCTGGTTCGAGCTGTGCGAGAACGGCTATCCCGGCCAGCTGAAGTAAGCGCCATGCTGTCGCCAGACACGATCTTAGGCAGCAACGGATTTTACAGTCATTGGACGCTCCCTGCGTTTCTGACGGCGCAGCAGGAGACGGGTGTGCGCCGCATTGCTTTTCACCACGTCCCCGCGCACCTGTGGCTGGATCACTATCGCTGCGTGGGCGCAGAGACGCTGAAGCAGCACTTGGCAGAGGCCGGTATCGCAGTGGATGTCTTTCACCCCGGCCGGTATCATTACAGCCTTTTCGCCTCAGCCGGAACCCGGCAGGATCTATGCACCCGCGAGTACCTGCGCCGCTGTATGGACGTCGCCAGCTCGCTGGGCTGCACCACAGTCTGCCTGCAGCCCGATGGCGCTCTGATAGACGACCAGAACAGCTTGTCGTCGTTGTGCCGCCAATTATCCGCGCTGTGCGGCGACGCCGTCCAGTATGGCGTGACCCTCTGTTTACAAACCGTTACCCCGGAAGACAGCGCCATCCTGCATACGCTGCCCCAGCTTCTCACGGTGTTGGACGCCGTTCCAGAGCTGGCAGCCGCGCTGGACACTGTACCCGTCAGCCTGGCAGGCGAGAGCATCCCCCAGTGGTTTGATAAGCTGGGTCAGCGTATCCGCTTCGTAAGATTTCAGGACGGCCGCGGCTGTTACGGCCGTATTTGGGGACAAGGCGTGTTCCCCAGTCAGGACTACGCGCACCAGCTCCTTCACAGCGGGTATACCGGTCTTGTCAGCATCAACGGTCTTTCGACACGTTATCAAGAGGATCCAGCCGCCGCAGATCGACGCAACCGTGCCGCAGTTCTGGCCATGCTGTCCGGCAAGGAGGAAAGCAGCCTATGGGTTTGATACAACGCCGTCAGGCAGCCGTCATGAACCAGCATTATCAACGGTACTCGCTGGACTATTTTCTGGATGCACAGCAGCGTATCGGTTTTACCAGCATCGAGCTTTGGTGCGGCGCCCAGCATTTTTGGCTGGACGACCAGCACTATGATGATGTACAATCGCTCTTGCGCAAAGTGCAGCGCCGTGGGCTGGAGGTGGTCTCCCTCACATGCCCCAGCTTTTGCTTCCAGTATCAGTACGCGCCATTTTCCCCAGAGGTAGCAGACTACTGCCTGTTCTATTTCAAAAAAGGGCTGGCTGTGGCAGAGGATTTAGGCTGCACCGTTATGACGGTCAACTCCGGCTGGGGCTGCATGGACCGGCCCCGCCAAGAATCCTGGAACGCCTCATGCGAGCTACTGCGGCAGCTGGCCGAGGAGGCGGAGCAGCGGCATATAACGCTGGCGCTGGAGTCCCTGCGTCAGGACGAGACAGATCTTGCCTATGATCTTCCTACCACGCGGCAGCTCATTGAGCAGGTGGGACACCCCGGCTTAAAGGTCATGGCGGACACCATCGCCACCGGTGCCTGCGGTGAAACGTTGGAGGATTGGTTTGTCGCATTCGGCTCTGATCTGGTACATATGCACTTTCTTGACGGCGACCCCTTCGTACACAATATATGGGGCGACGGCAACTATCCGCTGGAGCAGATGTTGCGTTGCCTGCAAGCCAACGCATACACCGGCTATTTGGTGCAGGAGGTCGCGGACGAGCGCTACTTTGCCGACCCCGTCGCCGCCGACCTGCAAAACTACCGTGTGTTGAGCCGTTTCTTCTCCGATTGAGGCGGCTTGCAAAAAAAAGAGAACAAACTTAAGAAAGGTAAGGAAAGCAAAATGAAAACGATGAAACGCGCATTGACCCTGATTATGGCAATCATGATGGTCGCCGCGATGGCCGCCTGCGGCAATAAGCCCGCAGCGAGCAACGGTGACGAAACCACCGGCGACGGATCCCTCAAACGCGTGCAGGATGCCGGCAAGCTGATCGTGGCCTGCGAGACATCATGGCCCCCCTTCGCCTACATTGATGACAAGCAGCAGCTGGTGGGCTACGACGTGGAGGTCGCTGCCGAGATTGCCAAGCGTCTGGGCGTAGAGATCGAGTACTCCAGCTCCAACAGCTGGGACGGCATCGTGGCCAGCCTTGACTCCGGCCGCGTGGACGCCATCTTCAACGGTGTGAACATCGCCGGCCGCGTGGACAAGTACGGCATGACCATCCCCTATATGCAGAATCAGCTGGTGCTGACCGTTGCCGCCGACAACGAGGACATCAAGAGCTTCGAGGACTTGGACGGCAAACTGGTAGCCAACGCACTGGAAGGCTCCAACGGTAAGCTGGCAAAGTCCTATGGCGCCGAGCTGACCCCCGCCGGTCTGGCAGAGGCCATGACCCTGCTAAAGGATCACCGCGCTGACGCACAGATTGAGGATCAGATCGTTATGGCCCTGTATCTGGAGGGCAAGCCCGACATGAAGCAGTATGTCAAGCAGGTAGCCTTCTATGAGCCCGCAGATATCACCGAGATGCAGGTGGCCGGCTGCTTCCGCATCGCCGACAAGGAGCTGGTAGAAGCCTGCAACCAGGCTCTGGCTGACATGAAGGCCGACGGCACCCTGTATGATCTAGCTGTAAAGTATCTCAGCCAGGACGTGGCCGACAGTCTGGATGTGTTCACTAAATAAATAAACACCGAGCCGGTGGAGACGCTCGTTTCCAACGGGCGTCCCACCGGCTATTACCTTTCAGAAAGCGAGTGTGCGTATGAGCGATCAATTTATGAGGATCGTGGAGATTCTCCTCAACTCTTTCTGGCCTCTGTGCAAGGCAGCACTGAAATATACGATACCCTTGACCATTGTTTCTTTCGGCTGCGGCACAGTACTGGCTTTTATCACCGCGATCTTCCGCTTGTCGGGCGTTCGCATTTTGCAAGGCATTGCAAAGTTTTATATCTGGATCATCCGCGGCACGCCTCTTCTGGTGCAGTTGTTCGTGATCTTCTACGGCCTGCCCAGTCTGGGAATCGTGCTCAGTCCCTTTGTTTCCGGCGTACTGGGCCTGTCCCTGTGTCAGGGCGCCTATAACTCGGAGATCGTCCGCGCCGCGATCCTTTCTGTCCCCAGCGGACAATGGGAGGCAGCCAAGGCACTGGGCATGACTCGAGCGCAGACCTATATGCGCATCGTCATTCCGCAGGCGGCGCGCACAGCCGTCCCCTCTCTGGGCAATCAGTTCATCGGGCTGACCAAGGACACCTCTCTGGCCGGTATGCTGACCATCCCCGAGCTGCTGCAGACCGGCCAGCAGATCACCGCAGTTGTCTATGAACCGCTGGCGCTGTATCTGGAGGTGGCGTTTGTTTATCTGCTGATGAACTCCGCTCTAACCGTGCTGCAGAGCAAGCTGGAAAAGCGGCTGAGCAAACACGTACAGCAGAGAACCAACTGAGAGGGAGGCAGCTGCAATGAGTGCAATCAGCGACATTTTGAAAGACATTCGTCTGCCGCGCATGGTACGAGTCCACCAGCAATTTGACTCTCAGGTGGTGGAGGACATCCCCGGAGAGATCACGCGGCAGCTGTCCGGTGATTTTCCTCACGGAATCAAAGCCGGTATGTCTGTGGCGATCACCTGCGGAAGCCGCGGTATCGCCAATCTCAGCACCATTATGCGCACAGTTGTGGATTTCTGCATCAGCCAGGGCGCACACCCCTTCATCATACCCGCCATGGGCAGTCACGCTGGCGCGACAGCCGAAGGGCAGCAGGGTATGCTGGCCGCGTTGGGTGTGACCGAGGAGAGCTGCGGCTGTCCGATCATCAGTTCTATGGAAACAAAGGTCATCGGCCAGACGGCTGAGGGGCATGTGGTACAGATCGACCGGCACGCAGCCGAGGCAGACGGCATTATCGTCATCAACCGCATCAAGCCCCACCCCGTCTTTGTCGCGCCCTATGAAAGCGGGCTGATGAAGATGATGACTATCGGCTTAGGCAAGCAGAAGCAAGCCGAGGTCGTACATCAGATGGGCTTCGAGAATTTCCATCACCTCATCCCATTGTTCGGCAACGCCGTGCTGGATCATGCCAATATCCTCTTTGGCCTGGCCATCATTGAGAACGCCTATGACCAGACCAACCGTCTGATAGCTCTGACGCCGGAGGGTATCCGGCAGGAAGAACCCAGCTTGCTGTTGGACGCAAAAGCCAAGATGCCCAGGCTGCTTCCCGGCTATGCGGACATTCTGGTCGTAGATAAGATGGGAAAGGATATCAGCGGCGACGGTATGGATCCCAACATCACCGGCCGCTTCTGCCAGTACTACACCGGCAAGCCGAACTTCACAGCCAAGCGCGTGGCGGTACTCGACCTCACCGAGGCCACCCACGGCAACTTCATCGGTATTGAAGCAGCAGATGTGACCACTCGCCGAGTAATCGACAAGGCTGATCCGGAGCAGACATACCCCAATTCTCTGACGTCCTGCGGCAACCAGCATATGCCTATGTATATGAAAAACGACCGCGAGGCTATTCAGTGTGCCATTAAGATCAGCACCGGCATCGACCTGAATGATGCCCGCATCATCCGCATCCCGGATACGCTGCACGTGACAGATATTATGGTCAGCGAGAATATGCTGCCGGAGATTCTGCAGCGCAATGATATGCAGGTGTTGGGCGAGCCCGAGGATTGGCCTTTTGATGAAGACGGAAACCTCTGGTGAGTTTTAGACTCTACGCTTCTTGACAGACAAAAAAGAATCACCGCCCAAGGGCGCGGTCTTTTCAAGCGCCGCAGCCAGCCTCTGCTCCATTTTTCATTGGCCATCAGCCATCATCTCCTTCCAGAAAACTGCGCATCTTTTTAAAAAACAAGAATAATGCGTTAGGCAGGTATTCGAAAAACAGGCTTAGGCCGAAATTACGAAATAAGTAGCTACCAGGCAGGGTTGGCAGCGAAATAGCGGGTATCCGGTGAAGGCCGGATACCCGTTATTTTTCTTTCACGAAAAGCAGTACGGTATCAGACCAAGCCTGGTGCCGTACCGCTTATTCTGTTT
>ERZ857882.1374-NODE-1374-length-28735-cov-3.914609_pt1 | contig 28735 bp, 18 predicted proteins | sample MGYA00519697_ERZ857882 | MGnify/ENA primary metagenome ERZ857882 (study PRJEB31778, sample SAMEA3449373) | human gut metagenome | biome: human gut; feature: human-associated habitat; material: faeces | place: United Kingdom | collected 2010/2012 ...
ACGGCACCCGAAGCGCCAATGGTCACGAAATAATTCAAGAACTCGCTTTTGCTGATAATCTGGGCTCCATTCAAGTTTATCATGTCTTGGCTAGCGAAGATCACATCCCGCAAATTAAAGAACCATACCACCTCTTGTACCAAACCGGCGCCTATACCCGTCACGAAGTAAAAAATCAAGAAACGTTTGGGGCCCCATACGTTCTCCAATACCCGGCCGAACATATAAACGGCGAACATATTAAAAAACACATGCGCAAACGAATGGGTATCGTGCATGAACATATAAGAAACGATCTGATAAGCCTTGAAGTCGGTAGCACCCGGGACGTGAAGCCCTAATAAATCCACTAAATCGACGCCGACTTTCGGCAGTGCAAGGCTGGCTACCCAAAATAGCAAGTTTATAATGATAAGATTTTTCGTTACCGGCGGGATACTATTCAAGAATCCCGAATTTGTCTGATTCATCATATACTACGTTAATTTAGCGGCAAAGGTAAATATATTTTAGCCGTTTTTGCCCATAATAATACTAAAACATATGTAAATCGGTAAAAAAAGTAGGTTTTTCTTTTGTGATATTTCAAAATAAAACTACATTTGGAGCCGTCTATCGGTTATCATAGTTTTGTTTAATATATTAACAGTCAAACCATCATGAACAAATCAGAATTTATTAGTGCAGTCGCTGAAAAATCAGGTCTCAGCAAAGTGGATGCTAAAAAGGCAGTAGAAGCTTTTGTTGACACAGTTTCTAACGAATTAAAAGAAGGCGGTAAAGTCGCTCTACTTGGCTTCGGTTCATTCTCTGTGTCAGAGAAGGCCGCTCGTAAAGGTGTTAACCCGAAAACTAAAGAAACCATTGAAATCGCAGCTCGCAAAGCCATCAAATTTAAACCCGGCGCAGAGTTAAACGACAAGGTTCAGTAAGAAACGGAATATTTTCATATTCGAAGAGGTGTTGCAAAAGTGTCATTTGTCAGTTTTACAACACCTTCTTTATTCTTTCATTGTTGGAATGTTGTTTTATCATATATTGTGATACAGTATTCGCATATATTATGATACTGCATTCTCATATATTATGATATTCTTTTCGCATAATATATGATATAAAAAATAATTCCAGAGAACATCACTGCCCCCTGGAACCCACACTAGTATTAATATTAAACTTACCTGATTACACAGGTTAGTATTGTTATTCCGAACAAAACATGATTACGGGACTTCGGTCCCGTTTCATCTATCACATTACAAAGATCCTGCTTTTCAATCAATTAACCGAACCTTTTCAGTTCTGATATCGCATCTTGATAAGTCCACAAGACTCTATTTCGACAACTACCCGGATATTTTTTTCATTCTCCGCAATTCAGGTGATTTATCAGCCTTCAAACACTATACCCAGCAACAAATCCAAAAACATATTACATTATTAGAACACTGGCAAGATGACGACACACTGCAAGGAGACTCTTTTATTAAATTTCTTCCGGTTGCAAATACCAGGTCCAGTCATTAATCTGGATCCGTAAGGCCAGCCAGGGATCTTTATCCGAAAAGAAAAAAACGATCTTATATTCACTCTCACGATCGAGATATTCCTGCGAAGAAAAATTATGACCTTCTATCTTTGTCATCACCAAGAAGTCAGTCAGGTTGATATTGAATACTTTATTACCTGTCGCCTTTTCTGTCACGACGAAGCGGGCATTACGATCCGCCAGAAAACGCATGGTATTTAATTCTATAATTCCTGCCGCCAGGTTCTTCTGTTCGATATGATACGGACGATAACTAATATTATCATCCTCCAGTAGTGAATTATCATGCGCAAGGTAACCGTTCGATTCGATGATCTCATACGTATAGGCATTTACATTCACTCCCCAGGAATCTTCGTTACTTCCCTGGAAAACGAACCGCACTTTATTGGTGTCTTTTATCAGGTTGACGACTTCTGTCTGATCGGTTGTACCGGTAAAATTGACTTTATTGATCTCACCATACCAGAGTGGTTCCAGCTCCTTATCGATAATAAGAGATTCTTCACGCTTCAAACGCAACTGAAGCTCCGTGATGGAAGAAACACCTTTTTCCAGAGAAGTCAGATCATACGAATCATGCGCTCCTGCCCATGCCATAAACTGATATTCTCCGATAGGCAAATTCACAGCCATCAGGTAACTGCTGGTTGCCAACGCAGCTCCTTCTTCCGCCTGCTTGAACAGGAACTTGCCATCTTTATCAAAGACATAAAGCTCCACTTTATCTACCTGCGCATGAAATGCATCTGTAAATTCCATATTATAATCATACTTGAATTTAACAAACAAACGGCATTCAGGCAGGTGTTCGTTAAAGCTGTCGCATGAGGACATTATCAGGGAACCGATAAGGAGGATCCACATGGCAATGTGACGTAATAGGCTTTTTAGCTTCATATTTTTTCGTTTTCTAGTTATTCTATATAGGGAGGAAAAGACCCATCCGTTCTTTTCTCGTTATTTCCAATCCGGTGGACAGAGCTATTGAGTCCGTCAAAATTAAATCCCGAAGTTTTACAAGTCTCCGGAGACTTGGTTGTTAAAAATGAAGTTGTGGGAGTACTTCCCACAACTTCTTCTATAAAAAAGATTTCAAATCGATTATTCGGATTTATAAATCAACACCTTGCTCGTACCAAGTCCAAGGATTGATACCAATCTCAATAGACATGTAGAATTCTTCTTCTTCATCTTTTTTACCTGGATCAGGCTCCTGAATAACCGGATACCCCGGATTCATGATAGATTTAATAGTAATATCATAAACGGAATTACGTACTACCCCGAATTCACCTAGCTTATTGTTTGTATCATTCGTATCGTTATCATGCTTAATCATAATGGTATAATAGCTATCTCCTCCTTTGTAATAAGAAATAGATCCATAAATATCAGCTCCGTTATCAATAACTTTTTGTTGATAAAATTTATTAGCAATAGATGTTACTCTCTCAGCATCATTCGCGCCTGGTAAAGCATCAAATTCATCTTTTGTAGGAAGAGTAACGGCAGTCACGCCCGAACCGGATTTTCCTGCTAAGTACGAAATATAAGTATTAAAGGTTGTAGTAAACGAAGTCGGGAAATTATCCGGGTCTTTATCTTCATATTTTGATGTCAATTCTGCTTCAATATATTTAATAACTAACTTATAAGAATAATAACCTTTACCTACTTTAATCCAGTCTTTTCCGGAAATAACGTTTCCGGAATCGTCCACATCCGTATCGCTATTGGCTGGTCCGTTATAGGTAGCACCGCCTGGAAGTTTTAATCCGGTAGGAACTACTGTAGCTTTCAATAACACATGCGTACTATAGGCCTGATAATTATCAGCCTCCTCCTGCGTATTCTCCAGACAATACAAAGCCGGTATCTTAGAGGCATTCGGATTGGTAGAAGGTCCGGCTGTTACTGCCGACCATGTCGGAACATTACTATGAGTATAATAAGTATAGTTATCCGTGTAAGGAGTAGTGCTTATATCCGTCATAGACGTTTTCTGACCTTCATAGTTCGGGTCTTTTCTATAAGAACCGAATTCCCAGATATCAAACGGAGATTCATAAGTATTACGAGGAGAGCCGTCACCTGCATTGGTAGTACCACCGCCTTCCATCCATGTTTCTGTTCTTTCAGACATCGGGAAATATTTCTTATTAGTCACGTTCAAAGCCCATCCTACAGTAGTGACATCAATACTATTCCCGGTATAGCTAGCATTCGCAAACAGACGAACTTTCGCAGCTACACGGTCGACAGTAACTTTCTGAGGGTTTAACTCCGCTTCACCCGAAGTCGGATAGGTAACCAGATCCAAATCTGTTACAGTAACCGAACCGGAATTAACAACGGTTGTCGGTTCCAACTGTCCTTTAGCATTCGTCATCATAAAGTAATCCTTACCTGCGCCAATAACCGAAGTTACATCAGTGTCAATAATCGCTTTGTTTATAGTAGCAAAATCAGTAGCCGTACCCGCTATTGTTTCAAAATCGGGAGACGGATTTAATACAACCAGAAAAGCTTTCGCAGTTTTCTTCACTTTGAATGCTTTTGTTGCAGTTCCGTTAGGCTGTCCCGGAGTACTGATCTCCGGATCTCCAGATCCCCATTCCTTTGTATCGACCACCCCCGGATTAGCACTAGCAGACAAATGGTTATCAAAAAAAACAACCATGATTTTATCCACTTTCGACTCATTTGTCGTACCATTTTCTTCATCCGGATTATGCAAAGCCTTAGTAGTTGTTCCAGCCTTAATGTTCAATGATACCCAAGCTTCTCCATCGGTATTGATAATACCGCCGCCGTCATCTCCACCATCCGGCAGATTTTCACTACACGCTGCAAACATAAAGGATGCAAGCGCAAACATAAAAAGATTCTTCTTTTTCATTTCACTCAATTTTAATTAGTAATTTTCACTCATTTATTTATCTAATTGTCTTCTCAATCTCAGCAATATTCGCCTTTTTCTTTGCCAATTCATCCAGATTATCTTTGGCTGCTTCCAGTCCTGAACCTGCGGCTGCTTTCAAATATTTTTCAGCTTGTTTATAGTCTCCTTTCAATAAAGCTACTACACCGCGTGAATTAATATATTCAGGTTCTTTTGAATCCACCTTATTCAGATAACGCTCGGCCGCAACCAGATCTTTACGCAAGATAGCTGCCGCTGCCGCATTCATATTGGCTATCTCATTTTCCGGGTACATCCGTACAGCCACTTCGAATACATCGACAAACTCCTGTGAGCCGGCCGGATAACTATTGGCAACCATGAACATTTCATTCAGGCTCAGGTTCTGCGGACGCGTTTTAATAACTTCCTTCGCTTCTTCCACATCAAAGTTCTTTACGTTAAAGTTGACTTTACAAACAGCAACGCGCAGACGCGGATATACATTTCTCAGCAAATATTGATAAGGCATACCGCTCTGAAGCTGTTTCAACTTCGCTTTTCTCTCTGTTTCAAGCGGATAGTTATCAATGATAGCCAGCACCTCCTCCTTATAATCCATATCTCCGGCTTCCAGTGCTTTCACCAGACCGTCCCAGTTTTCACCCCCGAAAATAGTTTGATACTGATTCCTGCGGAAGTCATAACGGGAACCCAGATAGTCACGTAATGCCATCGCACGTCCTTCGGACAAACGCTTATTGTTAGCCAGCGAGCCTTCCGGAGAAGCATATCCTACAATATCCAGACTTTTAACTTCAACACTCGGATCCGACTTCAACTCATCGATCATCGTCCGTATCTTAGCCAGTTCCTGGGGATTATTCATATATTCAGGACGAATATCTACTTTATTCACCTCAAAATCCAGAAAACTTTCCACCTGTATATCACGGCGTTTAATTTCTTCGACTACCGGTTTAATAAAGGCCATATGCGGTACAATAGCGTAGGGTTCCGGTATATATTCCAGTGTTACTCTGTCTACAACCGGTTCCACTTTCATCAATAATGTCTCACCACAACCGCATTCATCTCGTTGAATATCCAGATGAGCATCAGCCATCCATGATTCATAAGGAAGGATATAACGATATTGAATCGTTTCGCTTGTCGGCCTATGCACTCGCTTAACAATATAAGGTTTTTCATAACCGGCTTTCTCCGCCGCATTCATCAGAGAAAGCGAACGTTCGTAAACCCGATATTCATCTCTCCCTTTCATTGTTACTTCAGGCAGATTACAACTCTTTTCTGAAGAAACCAGCTGCGGGATAAGGTCCACACCACGAGTCGATTTGACTTTCACTCCATTCAGGACGATGTCCATATCTATATAAAGAGAGTCTCCCACCTGTTCCAGCCGTACGGGATTTACCGTAATACTTCCTTCAAAAGAGCGCGACTGTGCCTTTACCTGAAGAACATTCAGACAGGTAAAAGCCAGCAGGCATATAATGAATTGTATATTTCTTTTCATCACTCTTCTTTTATTTAATCAGATAAATAATTGACAAAGCTGCTTTCGTCGGGCCGAAATAATTTCGTCCGGTATCTTTCAGTTTAGAGCCGCACTCCGCACAAGGATATTTTTCATATTCTATACGTGCATATCCCAGACCGACAGACGCTTCTATACTCCAACGTTTTTTCAATATCCAGGAATGCCCGACCGAAATACCGCCTCCATACAGATGTCCCTGATACCGGTTCTTTTGCATATTTTTGCTGAAAATACCCGGCAAGCCACCGACATTGAAGTCGGCATAATGTCCATGCAACCCTACGAACGTACGGTTGAAACTTTCGCAAAACCAGTAACGCACCTCCGGTTGTACGCCCCAGTGACGCAAGCGGCGGCCATTATCCGGTTTCCACGGGTTATAGTTGACAGGAATATCTAATGTCCATTTACGGGCCAGTCCAAATTCCAATCCCAAGTTCACCGTCGTCGTTGCTTCATATAATAGATTGCTTTTGACTGCAATTTTCTGCGCTTTACTCTCGATGACCAGGCATCCGAGCATGAAGAACAGGAGTATAAAGGCTCTTTTCATCTATATTACTTTTAATTTACGGAAATACTGTTTCCTAACTGAGTTATATCTATTTTAATACGCTGTGTCGCCATGCCGGATGATGAATTATTATCAATAGTTGTCAAATACACAATTCCGTTTCGCGTATCTGTGCCCGGATTAGGCAAAACTTCTATAAATATTGCTCCGTCATCTACTGTGATATTATCCGTATCATTTCGTTCTTCACCGGAAGAAGGACGCAACTTTATCCAGTTTTTAGGACTATATACCGCATTATCTTCCACATAGCCAGACAAGCAAGTATAGTTTACCTTTCTATACTGAGGGTCCCTGTTTGTCGTCGGCATATATTGTATCGTCTCCCCTCCGGCATTAATAGCCTTTCTCTGATTAATATGAATCTGCTTCTCCAGATTTCCTAGCTTAAGTGTGATGTAAGCATTTTGTCTAAGTGCTGTACCCTCCTGATTAAACTGAAATTCATCATAAAACTGTAAATAATTTTTTACTTCCACATTTACGGGAGTTACATTAGGGTCCGAAGAACCAGCCCCCGCAATAGAAATCCCAAAAGGAGAAACCAATCTATATGCATAATCAGCCAAACTTCTTTCATCACTTATCTTATTCGAATTTGGGAAAATAGTCTTACAATCGGTTATTATCCTAAAAGCCTCATATTCGGCAGTTTCATTCGTATAAGCAAAAAAGACGGAGTTACTTACGCCCAAATAATAATCATTATTGGCTATTATCTCATATGTATTACTATCATCGACCAGTACGCTATAATCAAGTGCCGTATTCGATGGCTTGGAAACTTTAGCATCGGCAACCGTATCAAATCCCGGCCCATGAACTTTGTTTATAGTAAACGTATATAACTTATTACGCACCAGATTCATCAAAGTCAGATTATCATCCACGATCGCTATTTTATAAAAATAATTACGCCCTTCATAAGTACCCTGAATAATAAAATAAGTATTATTAGATACAGGCGATTCATATAAATAAATCGGCTTGTCCGCCGTACTTTGACCGCCGGAAACAGCAGAGGTTGCGATTAAAGGAGACGAATAGCTCGCATCATAACGTAATTCAGTTAAACCTGAGGTATTGTAAACAGCACCATCGGATTTATGTAACTGTCCTTGACGCGGAACATTCACAATCGCCGTAATGCCTGTGAAATCGAAATTAGATGCAGCATTGACTATGGCTATTTTAGACACAACCCGGCTCAATAACAAAGAACTGCCATCTGTATTCTCTATTCTTGTCGAATTATTTATCTCATCAACCTTTAACAGGTAACTCATAGGAATTGTCTCGCCTTCGCCACTATAAGGAACAACCGACTGTGCAGGAATAGCCAACGGCTCAGTTAATAAGTTGGAACATGCCTCTGACAAAGTCGTTACACCAACTTTCAGATTAGCTGTAAAACTCTCAATTTCAAATTCATATCCCGAATCGGCATCTCCATAATAAAATTCACTCTGCGGATTCGCCAATATTAATAAATGATACTTCGTACCAGAAGGTTGCCTAGTAAGCAAAACATATCTCTTCCCTATAAGTTCAAAAGCCTGGACAGCTTCTACAAAAGTTGCAGAAGCTTCATTATTTCCTTTAAACACAAGTATCCAAGGAGTAATACCTACCGTGTTTTCATCATTCAAACCTTTGGTAACAGGAAGCTTATATGAAGCTACACGGGTAAAAATCTCAATTCTTATTTTATCATCAACTATTTCTTCCGGATCTTCCGATATCAGAACCTCATGTTCACAACTGGTCACAAATAACAGAATAGCTAAAAGAAACAGATAGTTTATATGTATTATAATTTTCCTCATTTCAATCCTTTCAAAAAACATAGTTGTCAACGGCTTCGGGAAAAGGTTTCATCCCTGACACAACGGGCTGATTCTGCAAAAGTCGGTAGTTGGTAATAGAGCCCCGGATTAGGCCACTTCCCCAAACTAATACTCCACACACTCTGAGGTGTATTCGCAGAATAAGGACCGATAGACGATGACTGGTAATAACCTGTCGAACCTGAAAATTCAACCTGTCCGGAAACAGAAGCCCGTCTCCCCGCTGAAGGGAAGAAAACCGAAGCATTCTCATTATCTTTATTATAAACTAAAATACCACGATAAGCAACCTGTGCATTATCAACAGATACCCCAAAAGAATACTCACTTTTTTTTATAACCGGAAGGCGGTCAAAATAGCCGTCTGCATAAAAACCGAAAGCAAAAGTGATGTGCCTTTTCGCTTCTTCCGTATCATTCGGATCCTGCCAAAAATTAGGTTCTCGATCTATTTTAATACCATTTTTTTCCGATGATCCGTCCCATCCTCCTATATTTTCCAATCGCGCAGCATCACCGGCCAATGGATTTTTGAAAAGCGACTGCCTCCATTCAGAATAAGCAATATCCTCCCCGTGGTCTACTGCGATTGTATCCTTTTGTTTTTCAAACACATCAACATATGCAGTACCGACCTTCACCCCATTCACATACTTAACCATATTAGGATACAGACCATTCCAGGAAATCCGGTCAGTATATCCATCACTGGGGCGATGATACCCCTCCGGACAAATCTCAAAAATATCTTTATAACCATAGTCATATATCGGATCAGCTGTTCCTGTTGCAGTATTCCATACTGGTAAAAATAGTCTACTGTTGGTCGTTAAAAACTGTAACGTCTTGTTCCAGTAAGACGCAATCACCGGATTAACCGGATGATAAGCCTGGCGAAAATACGGTTCCAAATGCGTACTGTCAGGAAGCCCCCACTGAAAGAAGGCACCAGCCTGACTGGGATATTTAACAAAAACTCCATTTTTATGACCAACCTGATAATTAGCAGCCTCACCACCATTTTTAAATTCAGGAGCGGTCAAGTTAAACGGTGAAAACATTCTGGCCGCATTGCGCGGCTGGCCTTGCAACTGCCCCGAGGTTATCGCATCCTCAGTGCCTGGCCTTAAAATATAATCCGGATCTTCTCCCTGCCGAATAAAGACGGAATCTTTATACGTCCAATATCCACCTCCCCAGATACCTCCATACCGTTCCACCAAAACCAGGGCATATCTCGGCTTGTCCCCGCTATACGTCGAATTAAGGCCGATACGGAAATAAATACGTCCTCTACCTTCTACCATACGCCCACTTTCTCCCTTATATTCATTTGGAGTAACCGGATATTTCTCCGGGTTTCCGGGACTGTATGTTCCTATGCCCGGATCGAAGCTGGGAGTTGTACTTAGTACAACAAAATCTCCGTCGATAACGGTTGCTTTCCATGTTGTAAGTCCGTCATATTCCGGCAAGTCATTATTCCTTTCCTGCTGTCCGGTAACAACCCTTTCTCCGGTTTCATTTTTCCGGTAAAAAGCTCCGACATACCTTGTTCCTTCTGTAAAAGCATGACGTCCGCCATACTGACTGGTTTTCACTTCTATCTCTTTTTGCAATTTACCTCCGTATTCATCTTCAGCCGACAAAATGATCCGGTATATATTTTGCCCGGCGGCATTCTGCTCATCAAGCAGGATATCCATATAACCGGAACCTGATTCGGAAACTTTATCATAAGTATAAGAAAACCGGGAAGTTGCATAAGTAACTGTCGTTCCATTGTCCGTTACATCTATATCTTTCAACACCAAATCATTAAAAATACTTTCTGTTTCTGCCGTAACTGTACTCGTCCCAATAAAGACTTCAGGCAACACCTTCACTTCAGGCATATTCGACCAAAATGAAATCCGTGCCCCATTAAAATCGGTTATACTGACTTGTGTATGTGAAACATTCAGCTTTTTATTGCCGGATATAATCCAGTTTCCATCATATTCACTCCAATCCGAAGCTTTTACATTTACATGCAAAGCATCCCGGATAATACCCGTCAAATCAAGCTTACTATTCATCGGAAGACTATAATCTACCGGATTCGAATTTATCTCCAACTCACAGGAAGGATTATAATTAGTCCCCATATTAACAGTAAAAACGACAGCTTCCGATTTCTCTGATTTATCCACAGGCTCACTGGATGGTAAAATAATACGATTTATATTCTTTGCCCAGGTTGTTCCCACAGTAGAGGGCATTCCGTCTGAAAAATAACTTCCGTTTTCACTTAATGTAAATTTACGTATGATACTCCTTTCGATACTTCCGCTATAATTAGCTGTCAAAGGGACTAAATCAGGTATATTGCTGAATACAACACCGGTAAAAACGGCTTCAAAATCATCTTCGGCTTCCAATACGACATCGACTCGTACTCCCAATCTGTTCAATGCCAGCTTCAAAAAAGATTGTTGCGTTCCATCACTCAATTCAATACCTCCTCCTTTTGGCAAAACAGTAACCTTCTTGATTTCCTGTATCATAGGAATGTCAAGATCAGAAGAAAAAGCACTTGCAGGATAAGCTATTTTATTTAAATCCCCATATTTTAAAACTCCGTTTAACTGATTAAGGACAGATGTACTAGTAGCCTCATTGGCGAGAAATACAAAATCATAAGTTCCCTGTTTTATTGAGTGCTTTATTATGTTATTGGTCCACTGCTCTTTCGTGTACAGAACATTTGACAGACAAATACCGGTTGCAGGATCAAATTCTATAATACGAAGGGTACTCACAATATGATCTTCGGCAGTCCCGTCATGTGTCACATTCAGAGGACCGATACCAGTAATTGACAAGAACTCCCCATTATTGTTTTCGCCGACAAAACTTTCATCCGCGCAAGCGAAAAAGGTAACCAGCAATAAACAATAAATTAATACTCTATATATTTTATATTCGCTTACAATCATTAATAACATTACTTTCTAAATCAGCATATACAAACTATCCCAAGTCATAACATTTCGTGCTTATCCGACTTTCGGTAGTATCCCAAAATCTTGCTACCAAATCAGCAAAACTCAAGCATCCATTATTATCTCAAAGAAAAAGAATCCTAATAGCACTCTTTCCTTCAATTACAAAGATCGTTGTTATCAAACAAATTACTATTCTATTGTTGTTTCTGATATTATGCGTTAACACTCCCCTTTACGACTCATTTCAAGAGTAAATCCAAATACGATTCCACTTTTTTGAAAATAATGATGATTATTTTCACTTCATTTTCAAAAAATGAAAAAATAAGCATACATACTGCACGATTTGTAAATATTACCAACAAATATGTAAACTCGGTTCCCTCTCTTTTGGAGGATATAGCAAAGGATAGACAAACTGCTAATTCAAAATATCCATACGCAGGTTTTTAGAAAATAATCATGTACCTTTGCAGGCAAAATAAAATCCGAATATATAGAAGTAAGAATATGGTTATTGAACAGCAGATTACCGGTGCGATCATTGCCGGCATAAAAGAACTGTACGGAGCAGAAGTTCCTGCCGCCCAGATACAGTTACAGAAGACAAAAAAAGAGTTTAAAGGACATCTTACCCTGGTTGTATTCCCATTCCTCCGTACATCGAAGAAATCTCCGGAACAGACCGCACAGGAAATCGGCGAATATTTGCAGAAAAACGAACCGGCCGTATCTGAGTTCAATGTAATCAAAGGATTTCTGAACCTGACTGTTGCCGGCCCGTGCTGGATCGACTTACTGAACACGATCAATGAGCAACCTTCATACGGAATAGTTCCCGTTACGGAACAATCTCCGCTGGTGATGATCGAATATTCCTCACCTAATACAAACAAACCGTTACACCTGGGTCACGTACGTAACAACCTGTTGGGCTATAGCTTGTCTGAGATCTTGAAAGCCAATGGTAACAAAGTGGTTAAGACCAATATCGTAAACGACCGCGGTATCCATATCTGTAAGTCTATGCTTGCCTGGCAGAAATGGGGCGAGGGCGTTACTCCCGAATCATCCGGAAAGAAAGGTGACCACCTGATCGGTGATTTTTATGTATTGTTTGACAAACATTACAAACAGGAGTTAAAAGAACTGGAAGAAAAAGGCCTTACCAAAGAAGAAGCAGAAGCGCAGTCGACCTTGATGGCCGAAGCCCGCGAAATGCTCCGCAAATGGGAAGCCGGCGACGCTGAAGTCCGTGCTTTATGGGAGAAAATGAACAGTTGGGTATATGCAGGTTTTGATGAAACCTATAAGATGATGGGCGTAGACTTCGACAAGATCTATTACGAATCACAGACCTACCTGGAAGGTAAAGGCAAAGTGATGGAAGGTCTTGAAAAAGGTATCTTTTACCGCCGTGAAGACGGTTCCGTATGGGCTGATCTGACCAAGGACGGACTGGATGAGAAACTGCTGCTCCGTGCCGATGGAACTTCCGTATATATGACACAGGATATCGGTACCGCGAAGTTGCGCTTCGACGATTATCCCATCAATAAAATGATCTATGTAGTCGGAAACGAACAGAACTATCATTTCCAGGTTCTTTCCATCTTACTGGATAAACTGGGCTTTGAATTCGGAAAAGGTCTGGTACATTTCTCTTACGGAATGGTAGAACTTCCGGAAGGTAAGATGAAGAGCCGTGAAGGTACGGTTGTCGATGCAGACGACCTGATGGAAGAAATGATCGGTACTGCTCATGAAATTTCGCAGGAACTGGGTAAACTGGATGAAATGACTCCGGAAGAAGCTGCCAATATTTCCCGCATTGTCGGATTAGGTTCTCTGAAATACTTCATCTTAAAAGTCGATCCGCGCAAAAATATGACCTTCAACCCGAAAGAGTCTATCGATTTTAACGGAAATACAGGACCATTCATACAATATACATATGCCCGTATCCGTTCTGTTTTACGAAAAGCTGCTGAACAAGGCATCGTATTACCGAAACAATTGCCGGCCAATACTCCCATCTCTGAAAAAGAAGAAGGGTTAGTCCAGATGATTGCCGATTACGCTGTAACAGTTAAAGAAGCAGGGAAAGAATACAGCCCGGCTTATATTGCCAATTACATTTACGACCTGGTAAAAGAATACAACCAGTTCTACCACGACTTCTCTATCCTCCGTGAAGAGAATCCAGAAATCAAACAATTCCGTCTGGTATTATCTGAAAATGTCGCCAAAGTCGTAAAATCAGGCATGTCGTTACTGGGCATCGAGGTTCCGGAAAGAATGTAAAACCAACCAAATATAATATGAAAAACCTCCTGCTGAATGATCAACAGGAGTTTTTTTATTTTGTTATCCCAAAGGATATTTACTTTTACGCTTTCTTCTTGGTTGTCCGCTTTTTCGGTGTAGCAGGCTTCTCCGCTGCTTCGGTTATGATCTTCATACATTCTTCATAAGTCAGTTTTTCCGGCTGGGTAACCGTCTTCGGTATCCGGTAATTGGCTTTCTTATACGTAATGTAAGGGCCATAACGTCCATTCAGGATCTCCAATTCAGGATCCTCGTCAAACTTCTTCAAATAACGCTGTTCATCTTTTTTCCGTTTTTCATCAATCAGTTCGATCGCTTCTTCCGCGGTGATGGAAAGCGGATTCAGATCTTTCGGGATAGAGATAAACTTGCCGTCATGACGGATGAACGGTCCGAACCGGCCTACGGCTGCAACCATATCTTTTCCTTCATATTCACCGATGGTACGGGGAAGATCGAATAACTTCAGTGCCTCTTCCAGTGTAATCGTTTCAATAGACTGTCCCTTCATCAATGTAGCGAACTGAGGTTTCGGTGCTTCCTTATCATCCGGATGGGCCTGTCCGATCTGCACGACCGGACCATAACGACCGATCTTTACAAATACAGGATTTCCAGTCTTCGGGTCCACACCTAACTGGCGTTCTCCCACTTTATGTTCAGTCTTTATGGCAGCCGTCTCTTCTACGATCGGATGAAACAGCTTATAAAACTTATCGATCGCTTCCGTCCAGACCATTTCTCCTTCAGCAACAGCATCGAATTCTTTTTCCACACTGGCTGTAAAGTTATAATCCAACACATCCGGGAAATAAGCCATCAAGAAGTCGTTCACGACAGTACCGATATCGGTCGGCATCAACTTATTACGGTCGGCACCTACGATCTCTTTCTTGTCAACTTCCTTTATCTTATCTTTAGCAAGTGTGATCACGCTATAAATACGTTCTACCCCTTCCTTATCTCCTTTAATCACATACTCACGATTCTGTATCGTCTGAATAGTCGGAGCATAGGTAGAAGGACGTCCGATACCTAATTCTTCCAGGCGGCGAACCAGGCTGGCTTCCGTATAACGCGGAGGACGTTGCGTAAAACGTTCCGTAGCCACAATATCGTTCAGTGTCAACACTTCATGCAGCTCAACCGGCGGCAATAAACCGTTCTCCTGTTCCTTTTCGTTTTCGTCATCATAACTTTCACGATATACCTGAAGAAAACCGTCGAAAGTGATTACTTCACCGACAGCCACGAATTTTTCTTTCTTATTATTGATGCAAACAGAGATTGTCGTACGTTCCAGTTCAGCATCAGCCATCTGTGACGCGATCGTCCGTTTACGGATCAATTCATATAATTTCTTTTCCTGCGCCGATCCGCTGATTTCCGTATTACTGATATAAGTAGGGCGGATCGCTTCGTGCGCTTCCTGTGCACCTTTACTCTTTGTATGATACTGGCGGAATTTATAATATTTCTCCCCGTAAGTATCCAGAATAGCTTCCTTAGCCGTACCCAATGCCAGGTCACTCAGGTTGACCGAGTCGGTACGCATATAAGTGATCAATCCCGATTCATACAAACGCTGTGCAATCATCATAGTTTGAGAAACGGAATAACCCAGTTTGCGGGCGGCTTCCTGTTGCAAAGTGGATGTGGTAAAAGGAGGTGCAGGTGATTTCTTTACCGGTTTCTTAGTGATCTCGTCAATAGAGAAAGAGGCTGCTTTGCAGGATTCCAAAAACTCCATCACCTCTTTTTTATCCTTCAGACGCTTGCTCAATTCCGCTTTCAGGATCGTTGTTCCGTCAGGAAGTATGAAATTGGCAATGACACGGTAAGCGGCTTCCGACACAAATTCGTTGATCTCGCGTTCACGTTCCACGATCAGGCGGACAGCTACCGACTGCACACGTCCGGCAGATAAAGCAGGTTTTACCTTTCTCCATAAGATAGGAGACAGTTCAAAACCCACGATACGGTCTAATACACGACGTGCCTGCTGGGCATTTACCAGGTCGATATTAATATCGCGCGGCGTTTCAATCGCATGCAAAATAGCATTCTTGGTAATTTCATGGAAAACAATACGTTTTGTATTTTCCGGTTTTAATCCCAAAACTTCGTACAGATGCCAGGATATAGCTTCTCCCTCGCGGTCCTCATCGGATGCGAGCCATACCTGTTCGGCAGACTTCGCCTCGGATTTCAATTCGGAAACCAGCTTCTTCTTATCTGCCGGGATCACGTACTGCGGAGCATAATCGTGTTCTACGTCTATACTAAATTCTTTTGTCTTCAAATCGCGGATGTGCCCGTAACTCGACATAACCTTGAAATCTTTTCCGAGGAATTTCTCAATGGTTTTTGCCTTGGCGGGTGACTCCACTATTACCAGATTCTTTTGCATAATCACTTTTCACTTTTTAGAAATCGAGTGCAAACATACACAAATAATTAACGTAACCGTACATCAGTAACAAAAAAACAGTTTTTTAAACCGTGATTATTATGTATGTAACCTCTTCAGAATTATCTTTGTCCGTAAAATATCACATTATTTTAATATGGAAACTATCAGACAACTTATCAACGATAATAAAACAGACGAAGCACTCCATTTGTTGGACGAGTACATCAAAAAAAATGATTCAGACGATGAAGCGTATTATCTGCGCGGAAACGTATACCGCAAGATGGGCGATATTCGCCAGGCACTCAACAACTACCTCATGGCTATCGAATTAAACCCCGACAGCCCGGCACAAACCGCCTATAATGCCCAGATCAAAATATTAGATTTTTATAACAAAGATATGTATAATCACTAAGAGACAATTTATAAGTACAAAGTAATGCATATCACAACTGTGTTTCTTTTGTTTCACAGAAACCAGTCGGTGCTATTATTTCTACATCTGAATCTTTTTCCGTAGTTCAATTAACAATGTAACATCGGCATCCCGTATCTTTCCTTCCCGGTTTGGCGGGCAATTCAGGATCAGGATATTGTCGTTCTTTGTGCACTGGTGGTACAGACCGGCTAACTCTTCTACCGTCTTATACTTTTTATCAGTAGTATTGTAGAACCAACGTTCGCTTATACAGATAGTAGATTCCCATGGCATATAATATAATTTGCCGTCATGCGAGAATAACTTCGGATCATTATCGGCGGGCAGGTACGGATCACCCAAACGGAAGTCACTCGGGAAATAGCGGATCGGATAACCTTCTTTCTGATTTTCCGGTAATACGGGATGAGCATCCGGATTTTCGGGCAGGCCGATTGTCCAGTTTATACCGATCTGGCATTCCGGTTCCCTTGATTTGATTGTCTGATATATCTCTCTTGCAGGCCAGCGCTCATGTTCTTTCTCCCATCCCCCGTCAAACCAGAACTCGACGATATGAGTATATGGCTGTACGATATCGATCAGCTCATTCAGTTGTTTAATCATATATTCGTTGTAGGCTGCATCCAGAGTTTTATCCTTTACATCTGCATTCACCTTACGGTCCCACAATGAATAATACAAGCCCAGGCCTATATCATATTTTTTGCAAGCCTTGGCTACCTCTTCTATCACGTTCGTTTTATTCCCCGAATTAGCCACATCATATTCGGTATATTTGCTATCCCAAAGACAGAAGCCTTCATGATGTTTGGCTACCAATATGACATATTTCATGCCGGCATCTTTAGCTGTTTTGATCCATTGATCGGCATCGATAGCTGTAGGGCAATAAGAGGAAGCCGGCTTTGAGCCATCCGTCCATTCCTGATCATGGAATGTATTAATACCAAAATGAATAAACATCCCATACTTCCGGGCAATCTGTTTCTGTTGTGCCGGACTGGGCTGGTTAGACGGGACAGGCAAAATCTGATCCTGCCCATAGCCTAAGTGTAAGGACAAGGCTAAAAATAAAATCGTTACAAAAGAATATTTCATGGCAATAGTATTTATTACCACAAAAATAATAGATCTTTTACATATAATAATAGCCGGATTTCGACCTAAAGTTTGCAAAATCCGGCATAAATTAGTTAGAAGCGCCAGCCAACGTTAAACTGGAGGACACCGTTACGGCTCTTTTCACCTTCCATGCCACTACCTCCGGGTAATGCGGCGAACTTATCTGCATTGATTGTATTCGCCAACCCAATATTATAACTTAATGAAAACAGTAAGCCCATAGAAGATTGATAGCCCGCTCCTATTATGATTGCAAAATCAACGGATTTAAATAAATCACTCCCTTCACTGGTAGAAACAGAAATACCCGATTTAGAATACTTTAATTTTGACGATACCTTGAAACCTAATTGTGGTCCAGCAAATAAATTAAAACCTTCATAAACATAACCTTTAAATAAAACAGGAATATTCAAATAATCATTCTTTATCTTTAAACCAGAAGATTCACCTTTCCCTTTTGCACCCTGCATCGAATAAAATATACCCGGTTCAATAGCAAAATTATTAGTCATCATCACTTCGCCGGCTACCCCGATATTCAAACCGGGTTTCATACTACCATCAGAGTTTGTCATATTGGCAAAATTCAAACCGATCTTCGGGATAAAATGAAATTCTTGTGCACTCACCTGAAATGTCACGAAAAGAAGTAATAAACATGCAATCTTTTTCATACTACAAATTGTTTTAGATATTAAACACAAATTCTATCTCTACAAATTAAAGCAACAATAATAAAGTTCTACAATGTCTGTTTTTCGCTCGTAAACACAGGCCAAAGATAAACACTAAAACGAATAAAAAACAATATTGACCCACATATTTACCAACTTACCTTAAAATATATAATCCGCTCATTCGTCACCAATAACAGATAGCTATCACATTTATAACATTATTAATTCACGACAGACCGAATGGTTGGAATAAAAAACAGATCAGATGAAAATAAAAACAGTCTTATTGCTTCTCGCATGTATTTTTCTTACACTTCCGTTTGCCACGGCACAACAGGCAAATATCCGGGGAATGATCATTGATGAAAAAGAAAAGACACCGATAGAATATGCTACTATTGCTTTGCTGAAACAGGACTCCACGTTAATCACCGGTACCACAAGCGACCAGCACGGAGAATTTACTATCCGCCAGATTGCCGAAGGCAGTTATATACTGTCTGTCTCTTTTATGGGATACCAAAAGTATTGTACACCGGTGCAAATGAAAGATACGGAATACTACTCACAAATCATGTTACACCCGTCATCCATCTTTTTAAACGAAGTGACCGTTGCCGCCAGATCCGTTATCAACAAAGGGGATAGAATATCGATCTTACCATCCGAAACCCAGATAAAAAGTTCGACCGACGGCATCGACCTGCTTAACAAAATGCAGTTATCACATGTCATAGTGGATGCAATATCCGGGGAGGTGACGGCCACCGGTAACGGGACAGTACAATTAAGAATCAATGGCATACTCGTCACCTACCCCGAAATAACCGCTTTGAACCCGGAAGATATTATCAGGATCGAATACCATGACAGTCCCGGCGCACGTTATGGAGATGCGTCAGTAGTAATCGACTACATTACACGCAAAAAAGAATCGGGAAGCAATATCCGGGGAGGCGCTTTCCACAGCATTGGAGGAGGCAGGACCTCTATAGACGACATGCTGTCCGCCAGATATACAAACGGGAAGTCTGAATTTTCGGCAAACACCCGCTTTATCCAGCGCAAAGGTGACTGGATACGTGAATATGATGAGAAATTCATCTTCCCCGACCACGAACTACATCGCCAGGAAATAGGTGAACCTACCCTTTTCAACAAAAAAGTATTCTATTCAAACCTGAATTACAGCTTGCAGGAACAGGACAAATATCTTTTCAACGTACAATTCAGGTATAACAATAACGATTTTCCTGCCGGATATGAAGACCGGAAAAGCCAGTTGTACACTTCCGGTTCAGCTATTCCTCTCTCCATTTATGATCATACAGCAGAGAAAAGCCACAGTCCGGCACTGGATCTGTATTACCAGCACAACCTAAAGAACGCGCAATCGCTGATCTTCAATATCGTAGGCACTTATATAAATACTCAAAACACCCGTATCTATCAGGAGAAAAAGGAGGATATTCCTGCTACAAATATTCTATCCGATATTTCAGGAAAGAAATATTCACTGATCGCAGAAGGTATTTATGAAAAAAGAACTGGCAACGGTCAATTTACCGGAGGATTGAGGCATATCCAGTCATACACCGACAACCATTACACCGGAACCACGACTGCCGATGTATCGATGAAACAAAGTGAGAGTTTCGCCTATGCAGAATACCTGATCAAAGCAGGTAAATGGAGTTATATGGCCAATCTGACTCTCTCCCGTTTCTATTACAGCCAGCATGACAATAAAAATGAAAAATACGCTTTGCAACCTTCCTTGCGGGTTACTTACAACCCGGTACAAGACCTGCATTTCCGTTACAGTGCCGCATTAAAGAACAATACACCTTCCATCGCCTATCTGAATGAGGTGGAACAATCCATCGATCCCATGCAGTTACGAAGGGGAAATCCCGGTCTGAAATCTTATTACAGCATCAATCAATCTTTTAATGCTACATATAATAAAGGTATATTCAGTACCGACGCCTTGGTCACTTACGATTATGAACACAATCCCATCATGGAGTCTGTTTTTTATGAAGACAATATATTTGTCAAGACATACGAGAATCAGAAATCCTTTCAGAATATCGGCTTTGAAATAGCCTTCAACATCAAACCCTGGAAAGACCATATCAATCTCTCGGTCATCCCTTGCATAAACCGCTATATCAGCCACGGGAATGAATATCTGCATACCTATACGATGAAAGCGGTCCGTGTCAACCTGGATTTTTCTTACCGGAACTGGATCGTCAATTTCACGACCATCACACCGCCCAATCGGAATGTCTATGGAGAACAGCTGATGAAAGGCGACCTGATGCACACGCTCATGGCAGGGTATAAGACACCGGTCTGGTCCGTCATGGCCGGACTACATAACCCATTTATTAATGTATACAAATCTGAAAATGAAAACTGGTCGGCCCTCAACCCTGTAAAATCAGATATTCACAGTAAAAATATGGCCCGGACATTTGTCGTTAAATTCAATTTCAACCTCAACTTCGGAAAGCAAATGAAAAGCATCCCCAAAACCGTCCGTAATATGGATGACGATCCGGGAATCATGTCGGGCAACAAGAACTAAATAAAAAAACGGAACTGCGCAAAAGCATAGTTCCGTTTTTTATTTCTTACAAGCTAAATCTTATTTCAGCAAGCTGCAAGGACAAAGATTATCTTTTTCGATATCTTTAAAGTAGTTGTATGTACCTACTTTTATTTCAGCACAAGCTGCTTCGTCAGCTACGATGATACCTTTCGGATGCATCTGCAAAGCAGTAATTGTCCACATCTGATTGATCGAGCCTTCAACAGCCTGTTGCAAAGCGCGAGCCTTGTTGTGACCGTTTACCATGATCAGCACTTCTTTCGCATCCAATACCGTACCGACACCTACTGTTACAGAAGTCTTCGGAACCTTGTTTACATCGTTGTCGAAGAAACGTGAGTTAGCGATGATCGTGTCTGTAGTCAGTGACTTAACACGTGTACGTGAAGCCAATGAAGAACCCGGTTCGTTGAATGCGATATGGCCGTCAGGACCGATACCACCCAGGAACAGGTCTACACCGCCTACAGCTTTCATTTTGGCTTCATAAGCAGCACATTCAGCTTCCAGATCAGAAGCGTTACCGTTCAGGATATTTACATTCTCCGGCTTGATGTCTACATGGCTGAAGAAGTTATTCCACATGAATGAATGATAGCTTTCAGGATGATCTTTCGGCAATCCTACATATTCATCCATATTGAAAGTGATGATATTCTGGAAGGAGATGACACCTTGCTTGTTCAGTTCAATCAGGTTCTTGTACATACCCAGCGGAGATGATCCGGTAGGAAGGCCCAGAACAAATGGCTTTTCAGCTGTCGGATTCGCTTTCTTAATCTTCGCAGCTACATAGTTGGCAGCCCACTTCGAGAGTTGCTCGTAATCTGGTTCAATAATTAGTCTCATAACAAGTGTTTTTAATTGAAAATTGAAAATTGAAAATTGAAAATTACAGGAACTTCCAATATCAACAGACAATCTTCTGTGTTTATTAATTAGATCTTTCGTTAATAATATTCTCTACATGACGAAAACCGGTCCTTTCAAATTTTCAGTTCTCAATTTTCAATTTGTTAGCCATAGCTTCTCCCAAAGCCCAGCATTCTTCATACTTATCGGCTTTCAGACCTTGTTTTTGCTCCACAGGAGTACCAACAGTTTCCCATTTCATCTTTTCTCCGAAAGCGGTCAGGCGTTTCACTGCCGCACCAGCCCAGGTGAACGAACCCAAATAGCCATACAGGCGGTTTTTCACTTCGCGCATCTCGATCTTGCTCAGGATGGCTTCCACTTCCGGAAACAGACTGTTTGAATAGGTCGGACTGCCGATAATGACGCCTTTGTATTTGAATACATCTTTCAGAACATACGAAGCCGGACTCTTGCTGACATTATGCAACACAATGTTCTTTACACCGTTTGCCGACAAAGAGGAAGCGATCGCTTCCGCCATCTGCTCCGTATTTCCATACATGCTGCCATAAATAACGACAACACCATCCTCCCCTTCATAACGGCTCAGACGGTCATATATTTCAATTGCCTTATGAGCATATTTGCGCCATACCGGACCATGTGTCGAACAGATCGTGTTGATCTCCAGGGCCGACAGTTTCTGCAATGCACGCTGTACCGGATTACCGTATTTGCCGACGATATTGGAATAATAACGGATCATCTCTTCCCAGTAATGATCCACATTCATCTCCTCATCGATCACCCCACCGTCCAACGTTCCGTACGTTCCGAAAGCATCGGCAGAGAACAGCAACTTATCCGTTGAATCGTAAGTCACCATTACCTCCGGCCAGTGCACCATCGGAGCCATATAGAAAGAAAGCTGGTGGCGACCGATATTCAGCGTATCGCCTTCTTTCACTTCGTAAAGTCCGGTCGTTATATTGTGATAGCCGTCCAGCATACCGAATGTCTGCTTGTTACCGATGATCTGCACATCAGGATATTGCTGGCGCAACAGGCGGATACTGCCGGCATGGTCGGGTTCCATATGGTTCACGACCAGATAATCGAGCGTCCGTCCATCCAATGCATCCGCTATTTTTTTCAAAAAGATATCAGAATAGCAAACGTCTACTGTATCGATCAATACAGTCTTTTCGTCTACGATCAAATACGAATTATAAGAAACGCCGTACGGAAGCGGCCACATATTTTCGAAGAGGGCCTTCTGACGGTCGTTTACTCCTACATAATATACCTTATCTGCTATTTCTTTTAATTTGTACATTTTATACTTTTTACTTTTTTATTTTTAGCTCTTCATAGTTATTCGGCTTCCTTGTGAGCGCCCTCCAGACAAACCAGCAACCTGCCAGCACGAACGGAATACTGAGCCACTGGCCCATATTCAGGACCATGTTATCTTCAAACGCTTCCTGATTATTTTTCAGGAATTCGATAAAGATACGCGAGCCGAATATACAAATCATAAAGACCCCGAAAATAAGACCTTCCCGCTTCCACTCCTTTTTGATAAAGTAAAGCCACATGCATATACCGAATGTAACCAGGTAGCATAATGCCTCGTACAACTGTGTCGGATGGCTGGGAACGGTAAATATCGGCTCTGCCCCCATTTTCCAGGCATGCAGGTTCTCGATGAAACGGAAACCCCACGGAAGATCGGTCGGATGACCATATATCTCATGGTTCATCAGGTTTCCCAAACGGATCATAGCTGCCACCAGTCCGGTCGGAACAACCAGTTTATCGAATGTCCAAAGCATGCTTTTATGCGTGATACGCCTGGAATAAAAATAGATCGCGATGACGATACCCAGCGTACCGCCATGGCTCGCCAGTCCGCCTTCCCAGACCTTGAAAATCTCTATCGGATTAGCCAGGTAATATCCGGGATCATAAAAGAGGCAATGTCCCAGACGGGCGCCGACCACAGTACCCACCATGGTATAAATCAGCAGGGAATCGATCCATGCAGGAGGAAGTTTTTCATTTTTCCACATACGGCTTACAATGGAATAACCAATCCAGAAACCGATAGCAAAAGCAAGTCCGTACCAGCGAATTTCGCGTGAACCTATGGAAAAGATGGCGGGGTCAGCCGTCCAGGTAATAAAATCGAGCATAATTTATGTATTAAACAAGTCGTTTAATCAAGTCTTCTCTATCGCCGCAGATCATATCGATCACCGGCAATTCGATCATAGTGTAAGCACCCGGCTGCTGTTTGAAGCTTGCACGGGCAACGGCTACCAGGATCTGGGCAGTAAGAGCCGGGTTGTTGATCTTCATGTCGAATTCAACTAACTGGTTCTGGGTCTTGCCTGATACACCTTTGCGGACCAGGTTCACACCGTGTCCCATATCCAGCAGGTTGTCGACACATTCCACCTGCATTACGTGTGTTTCGTCGTGTGCGAAATAATCGTCAGCCTTGATTGCGGCAGCTACCTGCTTGAAATCGTAACCGTCTTTTACTTCGATATAAACCATACGGCGGTGAACGCCTGTTCCCATCGGAATTGTCATGGACAAAGCAGCCTTGACACCTTCGATCGCTTTCACGGCAACCGTATGTCCCATACTCATCCCCGGGCCGAAGTTTGTATAAGTGATACCTTTCGGCACCATTGCTTCCAGCAGGGCGCGAACAACAGAGTCGCTTCCCGGATCCCATCCGGCAGAAATAACGGCAACCGTATTATGTGCTTTGGCTACAGCATCCAGCGAACGGCGCAGGTCTACGATACCTCCGTGGATATCGAAGCTATCTACCGTATTGATACCTAATGAAAGAATTTCTTTTGCGTACGTTTCAACGCTGCGGGTAGGAGTTGCAAGAACGGCAACGTCTACTTTATCTAACTTGGTGATACTGTCTGTCACAGTATAAGCTTTCAGTTCGTCCGGTACGTCATTCGGATCACGACGTACAACACCTGCCACTTCAAAATCCGGAGCGGCTTCCAGGGCCTCTAACACATACTTTCCAATGTTGCCATAACCAACGATGGCGGCTCTAATTTTCTTCATACTTTAGTTTTTACTTTTCAACCAACCGCAAAGTTAATTATAATTGCCGAAAATCCATCCGTAGCTTATAAAGAAAAGTTATGAGGAGATAAATGATCTGTAAAAATAAAGTTACTCCGACTCTAAAGCCGAAGTAACTTACTTTTGTCTGTTTTCACTCTTCACAGAGGTAGAACAGAAGAACTTTATTTCATTACTTTAGTATTAATATCTACCGCTTGTTCACCCTTCACGGGGTACTTACTGTGAGGGCGGTTCACGAACCGCCACTACGATGCGCGGTAAATTATTTAGAATTAATTATTTAATTATAAAATAACTTCTTATTTAACGATCGCTTTTACAGCAGCTTCGCCTTCAACAGCTACTACAACTACACCTGCAGGAGCAGCGATTGTAGCTTCATTTGAAGTGATTACTGTGTTAGCAACTGTCTGGCCAAGAACGTTAGTGATAACAACTGTCTTGCCTTCAGCACCCTTAACAACTACGCCACCGTTTACAGCCGATACAGATACTGTTGATGTAGAGATTTCTTCATTTTCTGTAGCCATATCGTCTTCAGAACCTTCATAAAGGTTGAAGATAAGAGCGCTATCATCACCTACTTTAGCATCTTCGAAGTCAGATTTATCGTCTGTCAATACCAAGCAGTTGTTCTGGTTCTTCAACCAAGCTGCATTGTTAGGAGCGATCTTTTCACGATCGTAATTGTTAGATTCAATCAGGAATGAACGTTCTTCTTCGATTGCATCTGCCAGATCAACATTAGCCGGGTCAGTATAACGGAATGACCAAGTGTAGTTGTGATGGTCGTCTTTCTTAACTTCTTTCTTCATATCGATAGAAGAAATCTTTTTAGCTTCGAGAGCTTTCTTGATGTCAGCCAACTTCAAGTCTTTATCTGCAACAGTTGCAAATTCATTACCCAAGATGTAGATTACGCTATCTTTTTCTACTGCGTCAACAAAACCTACGCGAGTGTACTTACCAAACTTGTAAAGCTGTTCTTCAGATACAACATTACCTGCTTCTTTCTTAGCAGAGTCAGCGAAACTTACTAACAGTTTGTAACGGTTGAATTCAGATTTATTGATAGTTGCATGTGTACATTTCTTAGCATCGGTTGTCTTGTTACCGTCAGCATCCATGTGTGTATGATTTGTTGCATCACAAGGAATTGTATCCAATTCAGTTACAGCCTTGTCACTTACATAAATCAAATACTGAGGTTTGATATCATAACGGTCAGACTTGCCGATATTGAACGGACGAACGTAGAATGACAGACCTGCTTCTGCGATATTAGCATTACCAATACCTAAGTAGCTCATACCTTTACGTTTGAAGTTTTCGTTGGTTTCATCCATCAGATAATCATTTACGTAAGATTCTTTGAATTTCACATAAACAGGAGCGTCTTTTCCATCTTCTACACCTTCCAATTTTGTATTGAAACGACGATACAACGGCTGATTAGCTTCCTGGATATCAAATGTAGCTGTACTGATTTCTGTTAATACTTCAGACAGTAACAGAGCTTTGTCATCATTCTGACGTACACCGGCTTTTGTGTTGATGTTCTGAGCAATCAGAGCATAGTAACAAACTTTTTCACCCGCTTTTTCAAATTCATTGTTTTCTTTGAAATAGAAGCTAGCCTCTTTATCAACATTTGCAGCATCTTTTGTTACAACGAACTGACCTTCTGCATTCTGATAGATAGCTTCACGATCCAAGCTAACTGTATAAGCACGTCTATACAACTGAGTCAAACCAGTGATCTGAGCCTTAGCTGCTGCTGATGGAGTATAACCATATGCAGCTTCTTTAATACCTTCGATTGTGAAACGACCTGCATCGGTAGTCAGTACATTCAAGATAGAATCCTTTTTGTTTACATTCAAATATCTATCCTGAGCATACGGATGCCAGTAGTTGAAGTTATAACCGTTGAATTCTAACTCTGCATCTGTATAGTTCTTATAACCCAGATATTTGTTGCTTACAGAAGCTGCTGCAACCGGAATAAATTCAACTTCTACACCATTGAACATACCGATCAATTTGTGAGGATCATAGTTTTCACCTTTTCTCAATTGATAAACCGGAACATTGTTCTTAACATTAAATTCACGGTTTGTGATAGAAACAGGAGAAATAGCTATACGTTTGTCAGAAACATCAGTCTTCACAACTACCCACTGGAATGCCGGCATATGGTCAAATTCCATATTGTCGATAGCTGCTTTGCCAGTCCAATCTGCAACAGAGTCTGTTGTATAAATATGAACACCGTAGAATTCTTTAGTCTTCACATTCTGAATTTTATACACACCAGCAGGAATACTCATGAAGTCATCACTGATACCGTTTGCATAAGCATACAGGTTTACATAGTTATCTTCTGCTTTGCCTTGGTCATTTGTATAGAATGTAACAACCTTGCTGGTTTCACCTTCTAATGTACAGTGAGAAAGAACTGTGTACTGTGTATTATCTTTTACGTCTTTAGCCCAATCGCTTGCAGTCCAAGTGGTATTAGTATACAACTTAGCACTTGTAGTATGCATTGACCAACTAGTCAACTTACCATCCTTCTGATAAGCAGGTGTAGCCGGAGTTGCTAATTCAGCAAAGCTACCCAAAGATTCGATTTTGATAGAATCGGTCATCAGGTTCTTAGTGAATTTGAAACGGAAGGCATCACCCGGCAAGTTATAACCCAGTGTATCGATAGCACCATTCTTCATTACTGTATTAGTACTAACTTTAATTGGGTTGTATGTCTTATATGTTTCACCTTTACTCTGGAAGTAAGAAGTATCCACATGAGCATACTTGTTTGACACTTTACCGTCAGCTCCGATCTTATTCAATACCAACCAGTCAGTTTCAGGAGTTTGAGTAGTCCATCCTCCTTTTGTTCCATTAATTGTAGTAATGAATTCAGCAGGTTTTGCAGCATCAGCAATACCCTGAACCTGATATTTGTCAGCGAACAGATTGTTAGTAGCAGCAGCCCCATCGAAAGTCAACTGCATGTACTTAACATCGTCACCCTTCGTATTCAGGTCAACAGCACTCATTACCCATGTATTAGGCTTAACAACTTGAACACTTATACCTGTTAACGAATTTTTCTTATGATCTTTAACAGCGTAAAGAACATTATTAGCATCTTTCTTTACAGTCATCACAGAGTCGCCATCTGCAAAATCGATAGTGAAAGCCTTAGCAGATACTAAATCACCAGTAAAACGGCTTTCCAACCACTTCCACTGTGACAGACCTTCGATTGTTTGAGACTTCGCTGTAGCAGTAGCAGCTGAACCAACGACTGCATTATCTTCATTGAATGAGAAAATAACACCTGTTGCTTTGTTTTCCAACACAAAACGAGTGAAACCACCATCAGTAGTCACTGTTGAAATTTTCCAAAGAAATGAGTCTACTTGTGCAAGACTGTTCAACTGGGCTTCAGCAAGAGATTTAAACTGGAAAACACCTGCATTCGAATTTTGAACGCCGATATACTCCTCGCTGCCAGCTGTTGTACCTACATTCAAAGCATAGTACTTTGCATCAGAAAGCTCTTCAGTATTACCGACTGCAAAAGCAGTAGTACCAAATTTGTTTCCCTGTGCAAAAGCTCCAACACTTGATGCCAGCAATGCGCCGACCATAAGAGTAGAAAACTTTTTGTTCATAATCAATAAATTTAATATTAATAATAGTGTTATA
>ERZ857882.1377-NODE-1377-length-28709-cov-13.130139_pt1 | contig 28709 bp, 22 predicted proteins | sample MGYA00519697_ERZ857882 | MGnify/ENA primary metagenome ERZ857882 (study PRJEB31778, sample SAMEA3449373) | human gut metagenome | biome: human gut; feature: human-associated habitat; material: faeces | place: United Kingdom | collected 2010/2012 ...
TATTCCTTAACTTTGATTAACTCTATTTTTTCATACGAAACTTTACACTATCTTATAATATTTCTTTTAATAAGTTATATACTTTATCTTTAGTTGCTAATCCCTCTGAAAATGCACTTGCACTTCCTGTTGCAACTCCCATTTTAAAGGCTTCTTCTAAGTTGCTATTATTTAAATATCCAGCAATAAAGCCTCCAACCATGGAGTCTCCGGCTCCTACAGAATTAACAAGTTCTCCTTTTGGAACATTTGATTTTATAACTCTATTATCTTCTGTTATAAATATTGCTCCATCACCAGCCATAGAAATTAATACATTCCTAGCTCCCATTTCCTTAAGTTTTTTAGCATATTTTATAATTTCTTCTTCATTTTTAATTTCAACATTAAATAATTCAGCTAACTCATGATGATTAGGCTTAATTAAAAATGGTTTATATTTTAAAACATTTAATAATAAATCCTTTGTTGCATCTACTATTATTTTAATGTTTTTATTTTCTAATCTTCTCATAATTATTTCATATATATTTTCTGGAAGTGTACTTGGTATACTTCCTGCTAAAACTAATACATCGCCTTCTTTAAATAAATCTAATTTATTAAATAATTGCTCTAAATCATTCTCATTAATAACCGGTCCTTGACCATTTATTTCTGACTCTTCATTAGATTTTAATTTAACATTTATTCTAGACATTCCATTATTAAGCTTAATAAAATCTGTCTTGCAGCCCATATTCTTTACTCTATTTTCAATTTCATCTCCTGTGAAACCTGCTATGAAGCCAAGAGCTATATTTTCTACATCTAAATTATTTAGAACTATAGAAACATTGATTCCTTTTCCTCCTGCATATATCTCTTCATAAGATGTTCTATTTACTTGACCTACCTTAAAGTCATTCACTCTCACTATATAGTCAAGAGCTGGATTAAAGGTTATAGTATATATCATAGTTTTAAGACCTCCACCACTTCTGTTTTATCTTTATATCTATTATCTTCTAATTTAGTAGTAATTATTACTGCTTCATCTATCTCTGCAAAGGTAATACAGCTTATCTCATTAAATTTTGTTTTATCTGCAAGTATATAAGGATTTCTAGTTCTTTTAATAGCTTCTTCTTTAACTAAGGCCTCTTTAATATCTGGAGTAGTAAAGCCTCTATTTTCAGAAATACCATTAGTTCCAAAAAAACCTTTAGTAAAGTTATATCTCTTTAAACTATTTATAGCCTCAACACCTACTATTGCTTCAGTTGAATTTTTTAATTCCCCCCCAATAATATAAGTTTTTAGCCCCTTACTTATTAATCTCTTTGCTTGATTTATACCATTAGTTACATATACAGCATTTGTTTCTTCTAAGTAATCTATTATTAAATTTGTTGTTGTTCCTGAATCTATAAAAACAAAATCCTCTTTAGTTACTAAACTTGCTGCATACCTTGCAATAATAGCCTTATCTTCAATATTTAAATTTTCTCTTACTTCTAAGTTATAATCCTTTGTATTGAATTCCTTTTCAACTAAAGTAGCACCTCCATGAACTTTCTTAAGTTTACCTTCTGCATTCAATGAATTTAAGTCTCTCCTAATTGTTGACTCTGAAGTATCTAACATCTTTACGAGTTCACTTACATATACTACTGAATTCTTTTTAAGTTCCTCTAATATTAACTTATGCCTTTCTTCCGTTAACATAAAAAATCACTCCTTGTTTAAATAATACTATTATTTTTAATTAAATTCAAGCATTTTCATTCATAATCATTCAACATTTATTTCATATTCATTCATAATCATTCACAATTGTTAAATTTTCCTCACTAACATTCAAAAAAAATAGACCTAAATAAATATATTATTAAGTCTATTTTCAATATAAATATAAAATAAGTTTACCTTCTTAATTCAATTATACTTTGTATTAATGGTCTACATCTTCCACATGTAGTACCTGCCTTTGTAATATTTCCAACTTCATCTAAAGAATTAGCGCCATTTTTAACTGCATCAACTACTTCTTTCATAGAAACAGAATTACAAGTACAAGCTGAATCTAACATTGATAATACCTCACTTGTACATCCTCCACAACAAGTAGCTGCACCGGTAGCTTCCATTATATCCTCTATATCCCTAGCACCGCATTTCATTGCTTGTCTTATATCCAAATAGCTAACATTTCTACATCTGCAAATTTTTCTTTGACCACCCATAAAAAATCCTCCCAAAATTTCTAATTATAATATATAATTATACAATGAGATTATTCTTAATCAACATATTTAAAATTTAAGAATTCAATGAACTCTAAAGACTTTCTTGCAATTATTAGTACTTGATGATAAAATGTAAATGATAAATATTATTCATTGAGAATTATTTCTAATTTTAAGAAAGTTTACAAATACACACAAAAAAGGGGTGCAATGTATGAAGCAAGAATGGATCAACTTTAAACAAGGTCAATGGACTAAATCTATTGATGTTAGAAACTTTATTCAATTAAACTATACTCCATACAATGGCGATGATAGTTTTTTAACTGGTGCTACTGATGCAACTAAAAAGTTATGGGAAGAAGTTAGTGAACTATTTAAAAAAGAGAGAGAAAATGGTGGCGTTTTAGATGTTGATACTGAAACCATATCAGGAATAAACGAATATAATGCTGGCTATATAGATAAAGCTTTTGAAAAAATAGTTGGAGTTCAAACAGATGCTCCATTAAAAAGAGCTGTAATGCCTTTCGGTGGTATTAGAATGGCTGAAAATGCTGCAAAAGCTTATGGTTATGAAGTAAGTCCTAGAATTTCAGAAATCTTTACAAAGTATAGAAAAACTCACAATCAAGGTGTTTTTGATGCTTATACTGATGAAATGAGACTTGCAAGAAAATCAGGAGTTATAACTGGACTTCCAGATGCTTATGGTAGAGGAAGAATTATAGGTGACTATAGAAGAGTTGCTTTATACGGTGTAGATAGATTAATAGAAGATAAAGTTGCTCAAAAGAAGAGCTTAGAAGTTAAATGTATAGATGAAGATGTAATTAGATTAAGAGAAGAAATCTCTGATCAAATAGTTGCTTTAAAAGAATTAAAAGGATTAGCTGAAACTTACGGTTTCGATATATCTGGACCAGCTAAGAATGCTAAAGAAGCTATCCAATGGTTATACTTTGGATTCTTAGGAGCTATAAAGGACCAAAATGGTGCTGCTATGTCTCTTGGAAGAACTTCTACATTCTTAGATATATATATTGAAAGAGATTTAAAAGCAGGATTAATAACTGAAGAGGAAGCACAAGAATTAGTTGACCATTTCGTTATGAAATTAAGACTTGTTAAATTCTTAAGAACTCCAGAATATAATGATTTATTCTCAGGAGATCCAACTTGGGTTACTGAATCAATCGGTGGTATGGGATTAGATGGAAGAACATTAGTTACTAAGAACTCTTTCAGAATTCTTAACACATTATATACTTTAGGGCCATCACCAGAACCAAACCTAACTGTTCTTTGGTCAACTAGATTACCTCAAGGATTTAAAGATTTCTGTTCAAAGGTTTCTATTGATACAAGTTCAGTTCAATATGAAAATGATGATTTAATGGCTCCATACTGGGGAGATGATTATGCAATAGCTTGTTGTGTATCTGCAATGAGAGTTGGTAAGCAAATGCAATTCTTCGGTGCTAGAGTTAACTTAGCTAAAACATTACTTTATGCTATAAACGGTGGTAAAGATGAAAAGTATGGAATGCAAGTTGGACCTAAGACTGCTGCTTTAACTGGTGAATACTTAAACTACGATGAAGTAATGGATAGATTTGATGTTATGACAGATTGGTTAGCTAACCTTTATGTTAATACATTAAATGTTATTCACTATATGCATGATAAGTATTCATATGAAAAATTACAAATGGCTTTACATGATAGAGATGTATTTAGAACAATGGCTTGTGGTATAGCAGGGTTATCTGTTTGTGCTGACTCTTTATCAGCAATCAAATATGCTAAAGTTAAGCCAATTAGAAATGAAGAAGGCGTAGCTATCGACTTTGAAGTTGAAGGTGACTACCCTAAATACGGAAATGATGATGATAGAGTTGATGATATAGCTGTTTGGTTAGTTGAAAACATGATGAATAAGATCAGAAAGAATAAGACTTACAGAAATGCATACCATACTCAATCAGTATTAACAATAACATCAAATGTTGTTTATGGTAAAAAGACTGGTACTACTCCTGATGGAAGAAAAGCTGGAGAACCATTTGCTCCAGGAGCTAACCCAATGCATGGAAGAGATAATAGTGGTTCTTTAGCATCATTAAACTCAGTTGCTAAATTACCATATGAACATTCACAAGATGGTATATCAAATACTTTCTCAATAATTCCTGATGCATTAGGAAAGTCACCTGAAGATAGAATTCATAACTTAGGAACAATGATGGATGGATACTTCTCTCAAGGTGCTCAACACTTAAATGTAAATGTATTTGATAGAGCTACTTTATTAGATGCAATGGACCATCCAGAATTATATCCTCAATTAACTATAAGAGTTTCAGGATATGCTGTAAACTTCATTAAGTTAACAAGAGAACAACAATTAGATGTTATAAATAGAACATTCCATAAATCAATGTAATTAATTCATTTTAAATAATTAAATGTGAAGTATAAGCTAATATTATACTTCACATTTTTTTAATTAATCACATATTCAAAACTTGTTTTATTAGAATCTAAATTAAAAATTAAATTCTCTCCTTTAAAAAATCTAAACCTTGCATTACAGGCTATATTTTCCTTTATTGTCCTTATCATTTCTCCAGAATTTGGTGCTAAAAGATTCTGTGGATATAATTCTTTTATTTCTACCTCTAACCTATATGGTCCTTTCTTTATTTTTAATCCCTTTTCATTATAGGATATTACTTTTACTCCATTATATGTAGCCAATCTATATTCTTTTCCTTCATAATAAATCACAGCAATACATCCAATAAAATTAAAACCTAAAAATGGTATATCAGCTATAGATACCATTATACTTGTATCTTTCTTACTAAAATAATTTGATTGAAGCCACAAATACTTTTTAGGGAAAGATCTTCCTGAATCCTTTTCTATATAGCCTATGGAATCTTTAAATTTTAATTCTTCATTATTAATAAATAAACTTCCATGAAATTTATGACTTAAACTTAAAACTCCATGAGAGCATTCCATAAAAGGAAAGTAAGCAAATGGACCCATTACATCGCCTTTTGTAGATGTAATATTTTTATAAGTAAGTTTTCCTCTTATATTAATATCTTTATTTTTTATATTAATTATTGAACCCTTTAAGGAAAATATACTATCTTTTATCTTTATTGTTTGCTTATCCTTACTTATAGAAAAATCATTAAAATCATAATCTATATTATAAGATTCACTTTCAGTAATAATCTGAATAAATGCATATTTATATCCATTCTTATTTATATTTATTCCAGGAATAAAAGCTATACTAAAATCTTCACTTTGATGTTTAAAATACCAACCTTCAAAATATCTTTTTTTATTAGTATAATTACTTTTATTCTTCATACTTCAAATCTTTAATAGTTGGAGAATCCAAAAATTCCCCTTTATAAGTAAATCTTGATCCATGACATGGACAATCCCAAGATAAATCATCAGCATTCCACTTTAATTCACATCCTAAATGTGGACATTTAGTAGCTACTGCATAAATTTTTCCTTCATTATTCTTATATACTCCAACCTTTTTTCCTTCATATAATACTATTCCTGCATGCCCATTTTTAATATTTTCTGCAGTTTCCATTGGTATTCTTATTTTTTCTGCAATAAAATTATATGTAGTTTCAAAGCCATCCTTAACTAGATTTTTAATAGATGCAGTCATATCAAACCTACTTGGAGCAAATATTTCATTAAAGTCATATGTTTTACCATTAATTAATCCGCTAATTATTATTGCTGAAACCATAGATGATGTCATTCCCCACTTATTAAATCCAGTAGCTACATATACATTAGGAAGTTCTCTTGAATAAGCACCTATAAAAGGAATTCCATCTGATGTAATACAATCTTGTGCAGACCAATGATATTCTTCAATGGAATCTGGATAAAACTTTTTAGCAAAATCTCTTAGCTTTTTATATGAGCCTCCATCTTCATTACTTCCAGTTCTACCAGATTCCCCTCCTAAAATCAAATAATCCTTATATCTTCTAAATGAATGCCCTGACTCATTCTCGTCAATATACATTCCTTTTAAAAGTTGAGCATTTTTCAATGCAAGAACATATTCCCTTTGTTGATGCATCCTTAAGAAATAATAGCCTGGTACATTTATAATAGGAAAGTGTGTTGCAACTACTATGCTTTTTGCTTTAATATCTCCCCTATTAGTAACTACAATATTATCTTTTACTTCTATAGCTGTTGTATCTTCATATATCCTTAAATCTTTTATAATATGATTTAAAAATTTTATTGGATTAAAATTTGCTTGATTTTTAAACTTAACTGCTTTTGCAATTTCAAATGGAAGTTCTATACTATCTACTAATTCTGCATCTATTCCTAAACTTATAGCTGCTTTATACTCTTTTTCAATTTTTTCAGGAGAGTCTAATGTATAAACATAAGCATCTGCAATTTCAAAATTACAATCAATATTACTTTTACTAATTATTTCTTCGTAATTTTCTAATGCTAGCTGATTTGCTAAAGCATATCTTTTGGCATTTTCTTTTCCAAACTCCTTAATTAGCTTATCATATATAATATTATGTTGTATTGTAATTTTAGCAGTAGTATTCATGGTATTCCCTTTTAGCACCTTTTTTCTCTCTAATACTACAGCATTTATTTTATTTTCTTTTAGCATATAGGCAGTTAGTACTCCTGCTATTCCTCCCCCTATAATAACTACATCTGCCTCTTGTATATCTAATTTATCTTTATTTTTATTAGGTTTATAACTTTCACTCCAAACTGATTTCATATAATCACTCCATAACTAAATAATAATATTATTTATTCTTTCCTAATTTATCTTTAATTATTGAATGATTATAAATAATAACCTATACAGAATATAATTAAATTTATTTTTCTATAGTATAATTTTTTAAGTTTATTACATTTTTATTTAATGAATAAAAAATTCTTATTATAATAAAAAATAAGAAGTTGTCTCAGTCTCTATCATATACTTCAAACTGATGCAACCTCTTACTATTTTCATATTGTTATTTAAAAGTTCTTTTTAAAAATTCTCTAGTACGTTCTTTTTTAGGATTATTAAATATTTCTTCTGGAGTTCCTTCTTCTTCAATAACTCCATTATTCATAAATACAACCCTATCTGCCACTTCATTAGCAAAGCCCATTTCATGAGTTACAACTAACATGGTAAGACCACTTCCTGCCAATTCCTTCATTACTTTTAAAACTTCTCCTACCATTTCTGGATCAAGTGCTGAAGTTGGCTCATCAAATAATATAACATCTGGTTCCATAGACAAAGCTCTTGCAATAGCTACTCTTTGTTTTTGTCCTCCAGATAATTGTTTTGGCTTAGCATTTATATAGTCACCCATACCTACTACATCTAAGTATTTCATTGCTACCTTTTCTGCTTCTTCTTTTGATCTTCCTAATACTTTTACTTGTCCAACAACACAATTGCTTAAAACATTGTGGTTATTAAATAAATTAAATTGTTGGAAAACCATACCTAGTTTTGTTCTATATTTATATATATCATGATTATCATCTAATATATTTTCACCATTGTATATTATTTCACCACCAGATGGCTTTTCTAAAAGATTTATACATCTTAATAATGTAGATTTTCCAGAACCTGAAGAACCTATTATACAAACAACTTCTCCTTTATTTACTGAAAAATCAATATCTTTTAAAACTTCATGACCTCCAAAGGATTTGCTTAAATGCTTAACTTCTATAATTTTTTCCATACCAATTCCTCCTTAAGTCATTACATAGACTTTTTAGCCATATCTTCTGGCCTTGCAACTTGCATTTGATTTCCTGCTATTATGTAGTTTTCTGGTCCATCAATTTTCTTTTCTAAATATCTTAATATTCTTGTAACTGTAAATGTCATTATAAAATATAATATACATGCTACAAAGAATGATTCAAAATATCTAAAATTATTTCCGGCTATAGATTTAGTTTGGAAGAATAATTCTGATACTGAAATAACATTTAATACTGATGTATCTTTTATATTAATTACAAATTCATTACCTGTTGCTGGTAATATATTTCTAATTACTTGTGGTAAAACTACATTAATCATAGTTTGAAAATGATTCATTCCAATAGCTTGAGCTGCTTCGAATTGACCTTTATCTATAGAAACAATACCACCTCTTACTATTTCAGACATATATGCTCCAGTATTAATTGAAACTATAAATAAACCTGCAACTATTCTATTAATATCTATTCCAAAGGCTGCTGCTGAACCATAGTAAATTACCATAGCTTGAACAATCATTGGAGTACCTCTAAAGAATTCTATATAAACTGATAAAATTATATTAATTGCCTTTAATAATGTTTTTTTAATACCTCTTTCTGGTATTGGTATTGTTCTTATTACCCCAACTATAAGTCCAATTAATGAACCAATTAAAGTACCTACTATTGAAATAAGTAATGTCATTCCTGCACCACGTATAAACATAGGCCAGTTATTTGTAATTATTTTTATTAACCATTCTATAGTCATAATTCAATCTCCTTATATGTGAAATAGGGGCAAATTGATTATTATAAATCAATTGAACCCCTTCTATTGCTATTGAGCTGCTGGTTGATTCTTAATTGCATCGTCCATTATCTTCAATCTATCTTCATCAGAAATTCCCTTTAATGTTTCATTTATCTTATCTTTTAACTCACTGTTCTTTTGAAGTCCAACTGCTATTGCTGTGTCTTCTTCTGAAGTAACAAATCCTTCTTTAAATTCAACCATCTTAAAGTTTTCATTTGCCATTTGTGCACTTAAAGCTTCTGGTCTTTCTGTTACATATCCATCTATTACTCCAGATTCTAGTGCAACTCTCATTGCTGGGAAGTTGTCCATAGCTGCAACCTTATTAACACTTGGAATTTGATCTATAACAGTATAGTGGAAAGTATTTAATTGAGCAGTTATTTTAGCTCCCGAAAAATCTTTTAATGTTTCTGCATTTTCATAAGCTCCACCTTTTTTAACAAGCATTACTAGATCTGATTTATAATAAACATCTGTAAAGTCTATTGTTTCTTTACGTTCTGCTGTTGGTGACATACCAGCTATTATTGCATCTATTTTTCCAGATGTTAATGCAGGAACAAGCCCGTCCCACTCTGTTTTAACTATTACTAATTTTTTTCCTAGACTATCAGCTATTTTTTTAGCTATTTCCACATCATAGCCACCAGCATATTCAGAACTTCCATCTATTTTAACTGCTCCCTTAGAGTCATCCATTTGTGTCCAGTTGAATGGTGCATATCCTGCTTCCATACCTACTCTAAATACATCCTCTCCAGAATTACTTTCCTTACCTGAACCACAACCAGTTAATGTTAGTGCTGCTGTTAATGCAGCTAAAATTAATAATGATAATTTTTTTCTCATATTTATCCTCTCCTTTATGGTAATAAAAAAACCAACCTATTGGTTGGTGCTATCTTAAATATTTTGGATAAGATACTCTAAAAACAATTGAGCAATTACACTCAAGATTAATTCAAAGACTTAACCCTCATCTTCCCATTTGAGATAGCACAACTTAATAAACCGGGAAGTTTATTAAGACAGTCCTGTAACTATTAATTACAGACCCAGCAAATAATATCGAGATATATTACAAGCTTCGGCAAAATCTCCTTCTCAATAGCTTCATAGCACTCTCAAGCTCAGCTAAAGACTGTTAAATTTTGCGCCTCTACCCCACTGCTAAGTGAGGTATTTATTTAATTTTATATACAGTTTACTACTATTTTCCACCTGTGTCAATAGATATATTTTCACATTTTTTATACAATGCTAAATATTATGAATTATTAATATAAATGACAACTAACAAAATGATTTTTTTCTATTTCCTTCATTTCAGGCTCAACGATTTTACATTTCTCTGTTGCATAAGGACATCTAGTATGGAACCTACATCCTGTTGGAATATCTATAGGACTTGGTACATCCCCCTTTATTAAACTTATTTCAGATTTCTTTGCTTTCTTAGGATCTGCAATTGGTATTGCTGATAAAAGTGCTTTTGTATATGGATGAAGTGGATTTTTATATAATTCGTTACTATCAGATATTTCTACTATCTTACCAAGATACATTACTCCTATTCTATCTGAAATATGCTTTACCATTGATAAATCATGGGCAACAAAAAGATATGTAAGTTTTAGTTCCTTTTGTAAGTCCTCTAACATATTTACAACTTGTGCTTGAATAGATACATCTAATGCAGAAATTGGCTCATCACAAAGAATAAAATCTGGCTCAGTTGATATAGCCCTTGCAACACCTATCCTTTGTCTTTGTCCACCACTAAATTCATAAGGGAATTTATCCATATCAGATTCTGATAATCCAACCATTTCAAGTAATTTTTTTATTTTTTTATTCCTTTCATCCTTACTTAACTTAGTATGTAAAGCTAAAGGTTCATTTACTAACTCTCTAACTGTCATATTAGGATTTAAAGATGAATATGGATCCTGAAATATAGTTTGAATTTTTCTATAAAAGCTATTCATTTCTTTTTTGGATAGTTTAGCTATATTAGTTCCTTCGAAAAGTATATCCCCTTCTGTTATATCATAAAGCCTTGTAATTGATCTTCCAAGAGTTGATTTTCCACATCCAGATTCACCTACAAGTCCAAATGTCTCTCCTTTTCTTATATTAAAAGAAACGCCATCTACTGCCTTTACGAACTTTTTTTCTCCACCTAAAAATTCATTTTTAACTGGAAAATATTTTTTTAAATTCTTTACTTCTATTAATATTTCATTAGACATTGTAACACCCCATTTCCTAAATTTATTTTTCTAAAAAGCACATTGCTCTGTGAGTTTCACTAAAATCCTTATATTTAGGCATCTCTTGGAAACACTTTTTAAATGCAAATTGACATCTATCAGCAAAAGGACATCCTTTTGGAGGATTTAATATAGATGGTGCAGAACCTTTTATTGGCTTAAGTCTTGATTTTTCATTCTCTTCTAGCTTAGGAATTGAATTAAGTAGAGCCTTCGTATATGGATGTTTAGCTTCATAGAAAATTTCATCTACAAGACCTTCTTCCATTATTAATCCTCCATACATAACAACTACTCTATTACAAAGACTTGCCACTACACCAAGGTCATGAGTTATTAATATAACAGACATATCATTACTTTCTTTTAAGTTCTTTAATAACTGCAAAATTTGAGCTTGTATTGTTACATCAAGGGCTGTAGTAGGCTCATCTGCAATTAACAGCCTAGGATTACATGCCAATGCCATTGCTATTAACACCCTTTGTCTCATTCCTCCACTAAATTCATGAGGATATTGATTTATTCTCTTTTCTGGCATCTGTATTCCTACTTGTTTTAAAATATCTAATGCTATTATCTTAGCAGATTTTTTATTTATTCCCTTATGTCTTATCAATACTTCTATTAGGTGATCTCCTACTTTTTTTAATGGATTTAAAGCAGTCATAGGGTCTTGAAAAATCATAGCTATTTCTTTTCCCTTAATATTTTTCATTTCTTTTTTATTCATGCTTGAAATATCTATATTGTTAAAATAAACTTTGCCATCTTCTATTTTTGCATTTTCAGGAAGTATATTCATTACAGATTTCATAAGGACACTTTTCCCACTTCCTGATTCCCCAACTATACCCAGTATATCTCCTTTATTAACATGAAAACTTACACCTCTTACAGCTTCAACTTTCTTATCTTTAATATAAAAATTGGTTTTAAGATTATCTACTCTAAGAAGATTATTATCATTACTCATTAACTCTCACCTCCTGAGGTCTTAGGTTCTACAAGTCCCCTTAATACATTACCTAATTTATTGAAAGAATATATAGTTATAATAATTAATAATCCTGGTATTAAAGCCATATATAGCGCACTTTGAAGATTAGTTTGTGCATTCTGAAGAAGGTTTCCCCAAGATGACATAGGTGGCTGAATTCCAAGTCCTAAGAAACTTAAAGATGACTCTGTCATTATAGCTCCTGCAATACTAGATGTAGATGCAATTATTATAGTTGGAAAAACTCTGGGAATTATATGCTTATAAATTATTTTTACTGAAGATTCTCCAATAGATTTTGCATAAAGAACATATTCCCTTTCTTTAATTGAAAGAGTTTCCGCACGTACTAACCTTGATGTTTCCATCCAAGAAAATAGGCCTATAACTATAATAATTGCTTGTAATCCCGGTTTTAAAAATATACTTATTACTGTTACTAGTATCATCCATGGAATAGATGATATTATATCCACTATTCTCATTAAAATATTATCTATCTTCCCACCAAAATATCCACTTATAGTTCCAACAGATACTCCAATACTAGTAGAAATTATCATAGCAAGGATTCCTACTGTCAAAGAAACTCGTCCACCATATACAGTTCTAACAAAGTAATCTCTTCCTAATTCATCTGTTCCAAATATATGAGTAGAACTAGGTGATTGAAGAATATTATATGTGTTACTTAAGTCTGGATCTATAGGAATTAGAAATGCAAATATTGATATAAGTACTATAAATAGTAAAAATAATATAGCAAACAAAGCACTCTTATTGTACTTAATTTCATCTTTAAAATTTTTAAATCTTCTATTTTCCATTTTCCTACCTCATTTCCTTTATTCTAGGATCTATCAAACAATAAAGGATGTCTGACAATAAGTTTCCTAGTATAACTAAAGTGGATGATAGTAATAAAATTGCCATAATAATTGGATAATCTAAAGATCTTACAGCATTTACGAAATAAGGTCCAACTCCTGGCCATCCAAATACGGTTTCTGTTATCATTGCTCCTGTAATAAGCATAGGTAGGGCCATTCCCAATTTTGTAATTATAGGCAATAGTACATTTTTACAAACATGTTTAAATAATATTTCAGATCTACTTGCTCCAAAAGCTTCTTGTACCATTACATAATCCTCAGAAATCTGTCCTATAGTTGAAGACCTTACATATCTTATTAAATCAGGTAAAAAGGCAATTACTAAAACTGTACACGGCATTATAAAATGTAAAAAGAAATCAGATATTGAGCCTTCTTTCCCAATAGTATTCATGCCTAATATAGGTAATACTGAAAATTTATATCCAAAAATAAATATCATAATCATCGCAAACCAAAAGCTTGGAATAGCTATTCCAATAGAGCAAAATCCATCTATAATTTTATCTGCTAATTTATTTTTATTAGAACCTGCAAATAATCCTAAAACTATTGAAATTATAAAAGCTATCAAATATGATGGTAATACTAGTACGACTGTTGATGGAATTCTTGCCAATAAATCATTTGATATGCTTTCATGAGTAATTATTGAATATCCAAATTGTCCACTTAAAATTCCTTTAAGCCATAATAAGTATTGAAGATATATTGGTTTGTCAAAACCATATTTTGCTTTTATAATATCTACCGTTTCTGTTGACATCTTCGGAGTAATCATTGTATCAATGGCATTGTATGGTGCTAATTGAATTAATGTAAAACAAATTATTGAAATTAGTAGTATTAAAGGAATAGCTTGAAGCATTCTCTTTAAAATGTATTTAGCCATCATTATCACTTCCCCAACAAAAATTATATGGTGCTGCAATATGCAGCACCTTCATTAAAATTAAAATTCTACTTAAAGCTTAATTTTGACATATCTTCAAAAGTATAAACTGGTACTAATTTAGCTTCATCAACTCCTGTTACGTTAGAACTCATAACTACTATTCTCTTGTTTTCTAACATTGGATAGAAGTATGCATTATCTTGTAATTTTTGTTGGATCTTATTATATATTTCAACTCTTTTTGCTTCATCAGTTTCAACTCTACCAGCATTAAATAAATCATCAATTTCCTTATCCTTATAGTGACTATAATTATATTTACTATCTGAAGTAAATAATGAGTTAAATGTATCTGGATCTATTCCCATGATATATCCACCAATGAACATGTCATAATCTGATTCTTCATTAAGCATTTGTTGACTTAAAGCTGTTCCTTCTTGTCCTGCCAATTCCACATTGATGCCTATAGCTTTAAGATTTTGTTGAATAATTGTTGCTTCTTTTTGAGATGGAACATCATTTGAAGTATATCCAAACTTAACAGTTAAATTAGTAACTCCTGCTTCTTCTAATAACTTTTTAGCTTTTTCTTGATCAAAATTATATTGTTCAACATCATCTGTATGGAATGGGTTTCCATTTGGTAAGAATGTATAAGCTTTCTCTGCATATTCCTTTGAACCAAAAGCAGCATTTATTAAATCTGTTCTATTCATTCCATAAAAAATAGCTTGTCTAACTTTTTTATCTTGTAATTTCTTTGAATTTGAATTAATAACTACATAAGCAACTCTACCCTCATCATACTTATATGGAGTTAAATTATCTCCCTTAGTTAAATCGCTTAAGTCGCTAGATTGAACAGATAAAGCATTTATTTCTCCCTTTTGTAAAGCAAGCTTAGCTGTATTAGCATCTGGTATTATTCTAAATATTACATTTTTTATATTTGCTTTACCAAGGAAATAATTTTCATTTTTTTCAAACTTAACATATTGTCCTGCTTTATATTCTGCTAATTTATATGGACCTGTTCCTACTGGAGTAGCATTTTTTTCACTGTTTTCAAAATTAGTTTCTCCTTCATAAACATGCTTTGGCATAATGAATATATTGGCTAATAGTTCCATAGCAGGAGCACTAACTTCTGGAAGTATAAAATTAACAGTATAGTCATCTACTTTTTCAATTTTTAAAGGCTTTCCATTAAATATTAATTGGCTATATGCCCATCCTGCATTTTCTTCTTTTAACATTTCTTCATAAGTGAATACAACGTCATCAGCTGTAAATGGTTCTCCATCACTCCATTTAACATCTTTTCTAAGCTTAGCTGTGTAAGTTAGATTATCTTCTGATGGTGTCATGCTTTCTGCAAGAAAATAGTTAATTCCATCTGCATTATACATATATAGTGGTGAATATAATGCTTTTATAGTCATTAATCCATAACGATCACTAGTTGTTATAACATTTACTGAATTTCCAGGATCACCAGCTATACCATATATAAATGAATCAGATTGTGCTGAAGTTTCTCCTGTACTATTATTATCTACTTTATTTCCACAAGCTGTTATTAACATTGCTGTGGCTATTGTTGCTGTTAATATTTTTGATAAATTTTTAAATTTCATATTTACCCTCCATAAATTATTATTTCTATGCATTATTTTGAAAATAAAAAAACTCGTCTCCTTATTCAGAGACGAGTTAAATACACGCGGTTCCACTCTGTTTTTTATGCAATAGCATAAATCTTCAATTACCTATAGCTATAACGGGCATTCCCTCTTAAATCTACTATTATTTCAACTTAAGTGCTCAAAGATGCATTTCAATTAAGTTCCACTTAAATCTCTCACAGCCAAGGAGATTTTTCTCTGAAGGCTTTACTTAACCTACTCTTCTTATCATTGCATATAATTCCTATCGGATTACTTGTATATTTATATTCATATTATATGAATATTATTGTTTTTTGTCAATGAAATTTAAAATAAATATACCTATTTTTATGTAAGTCTATCAGTAAATACTCATAAATAGTTTATTTCTATGCTTTTATTTAAGAAAATTTAATTTGGGAAGTTTAAAATTTAATTTTTTATAAATAATAAATAGTGATAATTTATTATTGGAGGTTTCGTAATGGAAAAATACACTGGAATAGTAAAGTGGTACAATATAGAAAAGGGGTATGGATTTATTTCATGTAATGAAGGTGATGATGTTTTTGTTCATCACTCTCAAATTAAAGAAAAGAGCCCTAATAAAGATCTTCACGAAGGAGAAAATATAACTTTCAATATTCAAGAAAATGAAAGAGGATCAATGGCTACAAACGTGCAAAAACTATAAAAAAGAGATAAATATTATATTCATTGCTACTTTGTAAAATCTAAGCCGCAGTCATATAATATTTATCTCTTTCTAAACTGAATGTTATAATTACTCATTTTATTCGGAATTATAATAGTTATCCAAAGGGGAATCTTTTTATTTATTTCTTATTTCACTAAACCATTTCAATACATTTTGTATTTCTCTATCCCAACAAGACCAATTATGTTCTCCTTCTGAATAATTGAAATTACAATCTACTTTTAAGCTCTTCATTTTATCTTCCATTTCTAAATTATTCTTATATAAAAAGTCTTCTCTTCCACACCAAGAATATATTTTTGGTATATCATGAATTTTATTATTTTTTGCTAAAGAATCTAAAAGATAAATTAAATCATTCCTTGATCCTTTAATACTTTCTAATGGCCCAAATACTCCTTCCCAAAAGGGTTTTCTTTTATTTTTAAAACCTTCTGTAATTGATTCACTAGCTATATTTAAGGGGCCTGATAATGAAGCTGCTGCTTTAAAATTCTCAGGATGAGTTAAAGCTAACTTAAGTGCTCCATGTCCTCCCATAGACACTCCAGCAACAAAAGTATCTTCTTTTCTATCCGAAAAATTATTAAAATATTCTTTACAAAATTTAGGAAGTTCTTGTGATATGTAAGTCCAGTATTTTGCTCCATATGCAGTATCAGTGTAACAACCTAATTGAGTTGTTGGCATTACTACTGCAAATCCATATTGTGATGCATATCTTTCTATAGATGTTCTTCTCATCCAAACACTTTCATCATTTCCCATACCATGTAATAAATATAATACTGGTTGTCCTTCTGTACTTGTTATCTCTTTAAAATCTATCTCATTAGATTTTTGTTGAGGTAAAAGAACATTTAATTTAGTATTAATTCCTAATGTATTTGAAAAATAATTAACTTCAAATAAAACCATACCTATCTCCTAAAAATTTTTTCTATTCTGTTATTATATATTTAAATATCTAAAGTATACATTATATTATATATTAAATAATAATAATTTTCCATAGATAAAATTTTTAGTCCTATATATTTTTTTAATTTTACTAATTATATTAATTTCATCAAAAATAGGATTTGATCTTTTATAAAAACAAATCCTATTTTCAACTTATATAATATTAAATTAGTTAAATAGTCATACTAATTTTATAAATTCTGTATTTTTATAATTTATTTCCATAATTCATCTGCAACCTTTTTCCAGTCCTCTGAGTATTCTACGCATTTTCCACATAAGTGTTCAACTGATTCTGGTGACATAAGATCTGTTGACTTAGCTCCTGTCTTTTTAACAATTTCTTGTAAACATTCAGGATTTTCTAACATGGGACAAGGTCTTAAATGATTCTTATTAAAAGGTTGTCCTTCCCTATAAGCCATAAAAATAGGTTGCTTTAAGCATTCTAAAAGACTCTTATCATGTATATTAGCATTAGAATAATGAATAAATACACATGGTTCCATATCTCCATTAGGATTTATATGACAATAACATCTTCCTCCAGCTATGCATCCACCTACGAATTCTCCATCATTTTGGAAATCCATAGCAAATATGGGTTTTCCACCTTCCATTGAACGAATTTCTCTTACTCTCTTATACATATATTTTCTTTGTTCACTTGTTGGTAATAAGTCTATGGCAGCATCCTTTCCAACAGGCATATAGTGGAAATACCAAGTGAATCTACATCCTTTTTCAATAATTAAGTCTAAGAACTCATCTGATGTCACTACATCTATATTTTTTCTAGTATAACATATAGATGTTCCAAATATTAGTCCATATTCTCTTAATAAATCCATACTTTGCATTACCTTATTAAAAATTCCATTTCCCCTTCTACCATCATTAACTTCCTCAAATCCTTCAAGGCTAATAGATAACGATAGATTCCCAACTCTAACCATTTCCTCGCAAAGTTCTTTATCTACTAATGTACCATTAGTGAAAGCATGAAAAGCACAATCATTATGCTTTTCACATAACTTAATTAAATCTTTTTTCCTAACTAATGGTTCTCCTCCAGTATACATATAAAAATAAATACCAAGTTCTTTTCCTTGAGTTATAATACTATCTAAATCCTCAAAGCTTAAATTTAACTTATGTCCATATTCTGCTGCCCAACAGCCTGTACACTTTAAATTACAAGCACTAGTGGGGTCCATAAGTATAATCCATGGTATATTACAATTATATTTCTTTTGCAATTCTAATGTTTTTTTATACCCACTAAATCCAGCTTCAAATCCTAAATTTAAAGCTGTCATTTTTATTACATGTGGATCTAATTCATTTAGTGCTCTGTCTAAATATTTCATCCACTTTCCATCAGGATTTTTTATAAGATTTCTAGCTTTATCAAAAGCCTCCTTACTAAAAGTCTCATCTAAAAACTGTTCTGATATATCTACTAATTTCAATAAATTTTTTTCTTTATCTTTATTTACATATTTCAATATACCATCTATAGTTGTTCCCAAAGCCTTTCTAGTTGCTGCATGAGTTAATCTCATATATTCTCCTCCTTTTATGCGGAAAAAAAAGTTATTTTATCTAATTTTATACTATTTTTTAACTAAAGTCCATAATAAGATATATTTTTTTGTATTTTTTACATATTTTTGATTTCTATTGAAACCTTTGTTATGTAATAATTCTGTATGCGGAAGATATTATATTATAATTGTTATATGTTATTAAATATGTATCAGCGCATAAATACTATCATATAATAATGGCATAATAATCTTTCTCTAGGAGGAAACTAATGTATTATTCTACCCCTAACTTTATTCCTCAAAATTATTTTAGAATTCACGAAATGGAAAATTCATATAAAACTATAGATGAAGCATTGGCATTAGTAAAGGAAGCCATTCAGGGTGAAAGAGAAGATGAACTTTTTTATGATTATCTTCTTTCTTTAACTCCTACTAAAGAAGAAAATGATATCATAACCAGCATCAGAGATGATGAAAGAAAGCACAATAAATACTTTAAAGAAATATATTCTTTTTACACAGGTAAGATAGCACCATCACAAAGTAACGTTACTTTTGAAAAACCACAGTCCTATATTGAAGGCATTAAAAAATCTAAATTAGGTGAACTTGCTGCAGTAGAAAAATACAGAGATATAATAGCAGGTATTCCTGATAGATATCATAGGGATATGGTATTTGAAATACTTACAGATGAATTAAAGCATGCTCATAAATATGACTACATTCTTTATCTAAACTTAGAACACAAGCTTCATACTTCAAATACAAATATGGGAAATATGATTTCTCCCTCTAAGACAAGTTTTACAGTTGCTGAAGCTACACAAATTGCCAAGGAGCTTGGCATTGATTTCAAAAATGAAAAGTTTGATATTGAACAATTTAGAATGGGACTAGATGTAGAATTAGAACATGGCAGAAGATCACCCCTTACAAATGTAACTAACGATAATCCTATTTTAACTGGTAAAATAGCCTTAGCTCATTTAAGAGAGTTTCCTGACTATTATACTAGACTTAAAAAACTTGAAGAAGAAGCAAAAAACTATTGGTCAACTCAAAAACCTTTATTGTAGATATAAATTACACCTCCTATCCAGTCCATAAATTTATTTAGTGGCATATTAAAATCCCCTTAGATAACCAGACTTTCACCATTAAGTTATTGCCCTTGCTTATCACACCTAAAAAAGAGGATTCCTGTTATTAGGCATATACTCCTGCCCAGCATCAGAAATCCTTTATTTTAATTATTTATTTCTAATAAGGCTACACATTCAATATGACTTGTATGAGGAAACATATCTACAGGCTGAACAATCTCTGTTTTATATCCCTTTTCTTCCAATATTCTTAAATCTCTTGCTAAAGTACTCGGATCACATGAAACATAAACTATTCTTTTAGGTTTTGCTTTTTCTATGGAATCTAGAAGTTTAATATCACAACCTTTTCTCGGTGGGTCTACAACAATCACATCTGGTTCTATTCCCTTTTCTATTAATTGTGGTATTACTTCTTCTGATTTACCTACAAAAAATTCTGCATTATCTATATTATTAATTCTTGCATTTTCTCTTGCATTAATAATAGCTGGCTCTATAATTTCAACACCATAAACTTTCTTTGCCTTTTGAGAAAGGAAAAGTGTTATTGTTCCAGTTCCACAATAAGCATCAAAAACAGTTTCTTCACCTGTTAACTCTGCATACTCTAAAGCTTTTGAATATAAATTTTCTGTTTGTACAGGGTTTACTTGGAAAAATGAAAGTGGAGATATATTAAATTTAAAAGTATCTATGTAGTCTGTTATTGTATCTTCTCCCCATAAAGTAATACACTTTTGTCCTAAAATAACATTAGTATTTTCTTTATTCACATTTAAAATAATACTCTTTATTCCATCTATATTTTCTTTTATACTATTTATAAACTTATCTATATGATCAACTTTTTCCCTTGTTGATACTAAAACTACCATAACTTCATTAGTAGTAAATCCCTTACGTATCATTACATGTCTTATCAGTCCATTTTTATTAAATACTCCATCAATACTTGCTGCTGATATATTATATTTTATCATCCACTCTCTTGTAAGCTTAGAAACCTTATCAGCAATCTTATCTTGAATTAAACAAGTATCTAGATTTATTATATTGTGACTTCTTGGTGCATAGAATCCTATGCTTAATTCTCCTTTTACCATACCTACAGGTAATTGGACCTTATTTCTATATCTTTCTGGATTTTCCATACCTATTGGATATTGTACCAAAGAGCTATCTAATCCACCTATTTTTGATATACAATCTTTTACTCTTTCGAATTTATAATCTAATTGTTTTTTATAATTCATATGTTGGATAGAACATCCACCACATCTTTTATAAACCTTACATTTAGGCTCTACTCTTTCAGGAGAAGATTCTATTACTTCTAATAGTTTTCCATAAGCATAATTTTTCTTAACCTTAACTATTAAAGCTTTTACTTTTTCTCCTAAAATAGCACCTTCTATAAATATAGGATATCCATCAATCTTAGCTATTCCTTCACCTTCATAACCTACACTTATTATATCTAATATATATTCATTGTTCTTTTCAACCAAATTATCCACCTCTTAAAACCTTGTAAGTTTAATGATTTCTAAAGTTTCATCTTATAATATCATAAAAGCTTATAAAAAAAAAGGCATCATATGATGCCCAAATCCAGAATTAGTTGCCATTTAATTCCACAATAATATTATTACATTATTTAATTAATAATATACATTATAACTTAACTTATATCAATATAATTATGAACATTTTGTTAATTATCTATTTCTATTCTTTATTTATACTGTAAATATACAATATTTTAACTAAATTATAACCTTTTTGAATTTATATGATAATCATTTTCAATTATATGTTTTTATTTGAATTTTATTAGAAAAATTAGAATAATTTCTTTAAATTAATAACCTTAAAATTTTATACCTATTAAAAAATAAAATTGTGGTGCTAATCAATTAGCACCACAATTATCTAAATTTTAACTATTAACTCTTACTTCTTACTTATTAACTAGTAATTATTCTACTACACTTATCTTTAATAAGTTTGTTGCACCGATCTTATCTACTGGAACACCTGCAGCAATTACTACTGTATCTCCCTTTTTAACAAATCCATTAGCTTCTGCAACCTTTACTGATTCTTCCATCATATGATCTGTTGATTCCATTTTTCCTGAAACAACTGGATAAACTCCAAAGTATAATGCTAACTTCTTAGCTACTTTTTCATCTGGAGTAACAGCAACTATTGGGCAATCTGGTCTGCATTGAGATAATCTTCCTGCAGTAGCTCCACTTTGTGTTGATGAAATTATTGCTGAAGCTTTTAATTCGTAAGCAGCATTTGCAGCAGCTCTTGAAATAACTCCTGCTATAGCAGGTATATGTCTCTTTGCTTTTGATGTAGATATTTCATAATTTAATTGTTTTTCAGCTTCTTTTGCTATTTTAGCCATAGTTTTAACTGCTTCTACTGGCCAGTCTCCATTTGCTGATTCTCCTGATAGCATTATTGCATCAGTTCCATCATATATAGCATTTGCTACGTCTGATACTTCTGCTCTTGTTGGTCTTGGATTTCTTATCATAGAATCTAACATTTGAGTAGCAGTTATAACTGGTTTTCCTGCATTATTACATTTTTCTATTATCATTTTTTGAACTGCTGGAAGTTTTTCCATTGGTATTTCAACACCTAGGTCTCCTCTAGCAACCATTATACCATCTGAAGCTTCTAATATAGCCTCTATATTATCAACACCTTCTTGGTTTTCTATCTTTGAGAATATTTGAATGTGCTCTCCACCATTTTCAACTAAAACTTTTCTTATAGCTTCAACGTCAGCAGCCTTTCTTATAAATGATGCTGCAACTAGGTTAACTCCTATTTCACATCCAAACTTTAAGTCTGCTATATCTTTTTCTGTTAAAGCAGGTAACTTAATTGAAACTCCAGGAACGTTAACTCCTTTATGAGTTCCTACAAAACCTGTATTCATAACTTTACAGTTTATTTTATTATCTTCAATTGATTCAACTTTTAATCCAACTAAACCATCATCTATTAATATAGTATCTCCAGGTTTAACATCATTTGCTAATCCTTCATAAGTTACTGAACATTTAGTTGTATCTCCTACAACATCTCCACCTGCATATATTACAAAATCATCACCTGATTTTAATTCAACTTTTTTAGGTTCAAACTTTCCTGTTCTAATTTCTGGTCCTTTAGTATCTAGCATTATAGCTATTTCTTTGTTGTACTTTTTAGCTAAATCTTTTACTAAGTTTATTCTACCTGCATGTTCTGCATGATCACCATGTGAAAAGTTGTGTCTTGAAGCATTCATTCCAGCTTCAATTATTTGTGATAATATTTCTGGTTTTTCACTAGCTGGTCCTATAGTACAAATCATCTTAGTTTTTCTCATTTAATAACACTCCTTTAATTAAGTATATAATAATTTTTGGGTCAACGTTAAATAATTTATATTTATATTTGAGTAAAAAATCAAGTCTCTATATTCTAAGATGAGATTTCATTTGCTATATCAAATAATTTTTCATCAAATTTTCTTTCTAAAGCTAAAGCTTCATCTATATCTTGATCAATTATCTCATTATTTTTTATGCCTATTACTCTTGAAGTTTTTCCTTCCATAAGAACTTCAACTGCTTTAGATCCCATTCTAGAAGCTAATACTCTATCTGTAACTGTTGGGCTACCACCTCTTTGAATATGGCCTAATACTGTTGCTCTAGTTTCAATTCCTGTAACGCCTTCAACATATTTTGCTAATTCTTGTGCTCCTCCAACACCTTCAGCAAGTAATACTAAGTTATGGATCTTTCCATTTTGTTTTCCTTCTAATATTACTCTACAAAGTTCATCTTTATCAAAACCTTTTTCTGGTGTAATTATATATTCAGCTCCACCTGCTATTCCTGCATATAAAGCTAAATCTCCACAATCTCTTCCCATTACTTCAACTATTGATACTCTTTCATGAGAAGTAGAAGTATCTCTTATTTTATCTATTGCATCTATAACTGTATTTAAAGCTGTGTCAAATCCAATTGTAAAATCAGTGTAAGTTAAATCATTATCTATTGTTCCAGGTAATCCTACAGTTTTAACACCTAGCTTTGATAAAAGCTTAGCTCCTGTAAATGATCCATCTCCACCAATTACTACTAATGCATCAACACCATAAGCTTTTAATATCTTAGTAGCTCTAACTCTAACTTCTTCTTTTTTAAATTCAAGGCATCTAGCTGTTCTTAGTATAGTTCCTCCTCTATGGATTATATCAGAAACTGATGATCTATCCATTGGGAATAATTCTCCATTAATTAAACCACTATATCCTCTTTGAACACCCATTACCTCAATACCATGATGTAAAGCAGTTCTTACAACAGCTCTTATTGCTGCATTCATTCCTGGAGCATCTCCACCACTAGTTAAAATAGCTATTTTTTTCATGTTGTTTCCTCCTTAACACCACCGGGACAAGGGTTGTCCCACTTTATGTGGAATTATACATTTTTTATTTACTATAATAATTTTATTTTTACCACATTAATAAGTTTTTACTATTTTTTATCATCTTATTTATTTTACTTGCTTAATTAAGTTTATGCAACTAAAATAAATACAATAATTGATTTTTATCGACTTTTTTTTATTCTTTACATGATATATTATAACCTAAATTAACTCCATTTATATATGAAATAATAATATTTTCTTATTTATTATATATAAAATTATTATTTATATATTTTATTAGTTTATATTAACATTAAATCCAATTAAATTTAATTTTTTTAAATTTTATATAAAAAAATGAAGAATACAGATGCTAAATTCTTTATTCTAATTTTATTAATTAGCAAGTGTAAACTTCATCTATATTATTCTACTATTTTAACATTTTCCTCTCCTATGATTTCCTTAAAATAACTTACTGCATCTGACTCAAGATTTATCCAAATATCCTTTGACATTCTATAACTTTTTCTATCATCTTCAGTAAATAGATACACTGTAGTATCACCTCTATAATACTCAGGCATCTTTTTTAATTCTTGTATTAAAGCCTTTCCTTCGTTTAAATCTTTAGTTCTTAAATATACTTTTGATGTATTTATTTTTTCTAAAGGCTCAATGCTTTCACATATTAACTTTGGAAGCTCATCTTCTTTAATACTTACTCTTCCTTTAATAACCACTAATGCATCTTCTTTTAGATTTTCCCTAACTTTATCTAAGGTCTTTGGAAAAACTATAACTTCTATTACACCAGTTAAATCTTCTAATTTCAAGAATGCCATCATAGTATTATTTCTAGTTATTTTTTGATTGTATTCAGCAATTATACCTCCAAGTATAACTCTTTCTTCATCATGAATTATATCTTCTGGTAAATCATTAGGATTAAAGTTTTCCTTTATTATTTCATAGGACTTATATATTTTTTCCATATTAGTAGATGTTTGAACTTTTAAACTATCTGCATATTCATCTAAAGGATGTCCTGACAAGTATAATCCTGTCATTTCTTTTTCCATAGATAGTAAATTTTTCTTCGCAAATTCTTTTATATTAGGATAATTTATTTCTGGAAGCTCAATATCTTCTTCAATTCCAAATAAACTTATTTGGCCATCTATATTTCTCTTCTTCTCATTAGCCACCCCATCCATTAACTTTTCATAAACAGCTAATAATCTAGATCTATATATATTAAATCCATCTAGAGCACCTGCTTTTATTAAACTTTCAATTGCTCTCTTATTAACTGAGGATAAATCTATTTTGTTAATGAAATCAATTAAGGATTCAAATAAGCCTTTTTTATTTCTAGCTTCTACTATTGTTTCAACAACATTAAATCCTACATTCTTTATAGCTGCTAATCCAAATCTAATTTTATCACCTTTAACAGTAAATTTTGAATAGCTTTCATTTATATCTGGTGGAAGTACTTGGATTCCTAAACTTTCAGCAAATGCAATATAATGGGCTACTTTTTCACTAGTTCCCATAACTGAATTAAGCATAGCTGCTATCGTTTCAACAGGATAATATTTCATTAAGTATGCAGTTTGATATCCTATAACTGCATAAGCTGCTGCATGTGACTTATTAAATGCATAAGACGCGAAATCCATCATTTGATCAAATATCTTATTTGCAGCTTCTTCAGAAATTCCATTTCTCTTACAGCCTGGAACTTCTATATTCCCATTTTCGTCAACTACTCCATAAATAAAGTTTTTACGTTCTTCTTCCATAACCTTGTGCTTTTTCTTAGACATAGCTCTTCTTACAAGGTCACTTCTTCCCATAGAATAACCAGCAAGCTTTCTTACTATCTCCATAACTTGCTCTTGATATACCATTACTCCATAGGTAACATTAAGTATATCCTCAAGTTCTGGAGCTTCATATTTAACTTTGTCTGGGTTTTGCTTACATTCTATATATCTAGGAATCTCAGCCATAGGACCTGGTCTATAAAGAGATATACCAGCTATAATATCTTCCAAGCAGTCTGGTTTTAATTCCTTCATAAATGATGTCATTCCTGGAGATTCTAGTTGGAATACTCCTGCAGTCTTCCCCTGACCAAGCATTTTGTAAACTTCTTTATCTTCAAAACTTATCTTATCTAAATTAACATCTATGCCTTGGTTTTCCTTTATCATTTTAACTGCATCATTCATAACAGTTAAAGTTCTAAGTCCAAGGAAATCCATTTTTAATAACCCTAATTCTTCTAAAGTTGTCATATCAAATTGAGCAACTATAGAGTCTTCATTTTTTTGTAGTGGTACATATTCAACTAATGGTTTAGATGCTATCACAACTCCAGCGGCATGGGTAGACGAATGTCTAGGTAATCCTTCTAAATCCTTACTAACATCAATTAAGTGCTTTACTCTCTCTTCATTATTATATGCTGCCTTAAGCTCTGGATTTATTTCTAAAGCTTTATCTATTGTAATTCCAAGCATTGTAGGAATCATTTTTGCTATTCTATCTACCTCAGCATAGGAATAATTCATAGCTCTTCCTACATCTCTTATACAAGCTCTAGGTGCCATAGTTCCAAAGGTTATTATTTGAGATACATTGTTAACACCATATTTATCAACAACATAATCTATAACTTCCTGTCTTCTTTCATAACAAAAATCAGAATCTATATCTGGCATACTTACTCTTTCAGGATTTAAAAATCTTTCAAAAAGTAAGCTATATTTTATTGGATCTATTTTGGTTATACCCAATGTATAAGCTACTATAGAACCTGCTGCAGATCCACGTCCTGGACCAGTTGGTATCCCATTTTCATTAGAAAACCTTATAAAATCCCAAGTAATTAAGAAATAATCTACATATCCCATTTGCTTAATTACTGATAGTTCGTATTCTAATCTTTCAATATATCCACAAGCTTTTTCATTTTCTTTATAATAATCCACAAATTCTTCAACATTTAGTGGTTTATTTAAAAATTCATTAAATATATCATATCTTTCAATTAATCCTGAATAACAAAGATTCTTTAAATAACTAAAAGGATCTATTCCTTCTGGAACTGGAAATTTAGGTAATTTTGACACATGAAATTCATAATTAAAATTACATTCTTCAGCTATTTTTGTTGTATTTTCTAAAGCCTCTGGAATATATGAAAACATATCCCACATTTCTTCTGGAGACTTTAAATAAAATTGATCTGATGGGTATCTTCTTCTATTTGGATCATCTATTGTCTTTCCTGTCTGTATGCACATTAGAATATCATGGGAAGCTGAATCTCTTTGGTTTATGTAATGAACATCATTAGTTGCTACTAATGGAATACCTGTTTCCTTAGATAACTTAATATTTCCATCTGTAACCTTCCTTTGCTCATCCATTCCATGATTCTGTATTTCTAAATAGAATCCTTCTTTAAAGATATCATTATATAAAAGTGCTACTTCCTTAGCCTTTTCATAATTATCCTTTAGATGCCAGTATTGAACCTCTCCCCCTAAACATGCACTTAAGGCTATAAGCCCATTACTATGTTTTCTTAAAAAATCATGGTCAACTCTTGGTTTATAGTAAAATCCTCTAATAGATGCTTCAGATACTATCTCCATTAGATTTTTATATCCTTCTTCGTTCTTTACTAGTAAAACTAAGTGATGTGTACTGTTTTCTTTATCATTTAGCTTAATATCCATAGATTTTGCAGCTACATAAACTTCACACCCAAGTATAGGCTTAATTCCCTGCTCTATAGCCTCTTTATAAAAGGCTACACATCCATACATAACACCATGATCAGTTATTGCAATACTATCCATTCCCAGTTCCTTAGCTTTACTTATTATCTTCCCTATCTTGCCAGAACCATCAAGCAGGCTATATTCACTATGAAGATGTAAGTGCGTAAATTTCTTATCCATATAAACACCCCCTTGTATGATATAGATATAACATTTGATAGAAAACTTAATATATTTCTAACGAACATTAAATCATATCATTTTTTTATTATTCTTATTTTTAATATATCTCGCCTTGCATCGTACGATGCAGATTGCATATCTTTTTTAATATTAGTTTTCTATTTAAATCCCTTTTGGGACCTAACCAAATTAAATATATTTTAGTATAATAACTCCTGAATAGATGATAGATGTATCCCCCCTGGGAATCTTTATAAGATAATACCCGTAAATTAGCGTATCATTCCATCAGGTAGATTTCTATGTTTAGCTGGTTGGGTTTCCCTTTG